>ENA-OUOG01002817-OUOG01002817.1-marine-metagenome-genome-assembly--contig:-NODE-2817-length-17310-cov-8.001973_pt1 | contig 17310 bp, 16 predicted proteins | sample MGYA00248635_ERZ508505 | MGnify/ENA primary metagenome ERZ508505 (study PRJEB26176, sample SAMN06267871) | marine metagenome | isolation source: Saanich Inlet, British Columbia, Canada | place: Pacific...
TAGGATTAGGATGAGGTATGTAATACTATTTTTAGTGAGTGTGCTGATGCATACACTCTATGCCCAAGATATGGAGGCACTGATAAAAGGAGAAAGAGCAGCGTATGAGGGTCTCCGAAGCTTTAAGAGTAAACGCACAGGTAGTGAGTACGATGTTACGTATCAGAAAATGACACTAGACATAGTCCCTACTGTGAGAAATATTGTCGGAAACATCTACACAGAACTAACCGTATTGGAAGATAATGCCACACAGATAGCCTACGATCTTACGAGTAATATGATAGTAGACTCAGTTTGGGTAGATGAACAGAAAATCACAGGCTATACCACGGTGAATAATGCAGTCACTATACCTATACCTACTAGCCAGACCGGAGATAGGCTTACCACTACTGTCTATTATAGAGGAGATCCAAGTAAGAGTGATCAGCGTGCCTTCACTTTTGACAATCAACCTGCAGGACCTATAGCGTGGACACTATCACAGCCGTATGGTGCCTATGGGTGGTGGCCGTGTAAGCAGCAGCTGTACGATAAGATTGACTCCTTTGATATGGAAATCACTATACCAGAGGGTAATATGGCGGCAGGACTGGGAACACTAGAGGCAGTAGATACTTTAGCGGATAATAGTCTTGTGTACCATTGGAAGCATAGGCATCCAGTAGCTACATATCTAGTAGCTGTCGCAGTGAGTAATTACTACGAAGAGAGTCATTACATACAGCTATCAGGCGGTGATAGTGTATACATGTTAGACTATCTGTACCCTACGTATAAGTCTCAAGCAGATACTTTACGTTGGGAAATAGATGGCATGATGCGCGGCTTTGATAGCTTATTTGGGGACTATCCGTTCAAGGACGAAAAGTATGGGCACGCCATGTTCATGAGAGGAGGGGGTATGGAGCATCAGACCATGAGTTTTATGGCGTCGCTAGATTTTGACCTCATGGCTCACGAACTTGGGCATCAATGGTTTGGAGATAAAATAACCTGCGGATCGTGGAAGGACCTATGGCTGAATGAAGGTTGGGCCACGTATACAAATGCTATAGCTAGAGAGCTTGTAAAGCCTAAGGCGTTTTTTCACGAATTCCTGAGAGAGAGTATTACGCGAACCATACGAAATGATGGTGGGTCGGTATATGCCTATGATACGAGCAATTTAAATGTGCTATTTAGTGGGGATATTCGTTACCGTAAAGGGAGTGCAGTACTTCACCAGCTTCGGTGGGAGGTAGGAGATAGTGCCTTCTTTGCAGGGACCAGAAACTATATGGCAGACGCTGACCTATGCTACGGATTTGCGTATACGCAAGATTTTCAGGATGCCATAGAAGCATCCAGTGGCATGGATTTAGATCCATTTTTTGACCGGTATGTATATAAAGAAGGTTTTCCTATCCTAGTTACTCGATGGAATAGGATTTCAGACAGTAAGATAAGACTTACCTTAAATCAGACTACGTCTCACCCTTCAGTGCCGTTCTTTCCACTGACTATTCAAATGAGAGCTATAGGCAGGGGGATGGACAGCTTATTTACTATAGAGCATACCAGCGAAGAAGAAGTGCTAGTAGTAGATTTGGGATTTAAGGTGGAAGATTTAGAGTTTGACCCTAATTATTGGCTGATTACCAAGAATACACTGATAGAAGGCTCTCACATAGATTTATCTAGCGTGAGTGTTTATCCTAATCCGAGCAATAATGCTATCTCAGTATTTGTAAAAGACAGAAAACTTGATAATATAGAACTGTTGGATATGCAAGGTAGACTAGTCCGAAATGTCGCTGTAGAAGAACTAAAAAATGAGGTCACTAGCATACAGTTAGATGGCCTAGCCAATGGAGTATACTTTGTTCGAGCTATCGCTGGAGGAGAAGTGGTGGTAGTAAAGTTTGCTAAGGTGGAAAATTAGATAATAGGTCCTATAAGCCCCCAAGTTATTGTATAAAAGAGAATACCTACGAAAATACTTTTCATAACAAGGAAGAAATATATATATGATTTCCCTCTTCTTAGAGCTCGTCGTTTAAAAAACATAAAACCAACTATAGTTCCGAAGACAAAAGGTGATAGAATTATTATTAAAAACATAGCCCACATCATTTCACCTCAGCTATCATCACACCGAAATTACCATCCATTTGCTTTAAGCCCTTTTCAGGTAGATAAAGTCTAGACACAAAACCATCTAAATACAGCGCATTTTTACAGCCTTGCTGCCTAAAGTAATCTGCAAAGTCATACAGATTTACGGGTGTGGTGGTTATCACAAATAATGGATTCCCATTAGGTAGAATTCCTACACCATTTCGGATATGTACATTTTTAGAGCCTAGCGTAAATTTTGGATGAATCGTGCTATCAATGAGTAGCATAGGTCCAGACTGTGTCGCGTAGTTGATGTTTTCACTGGGAGTAAAATCTTCTGTAACACAGACATTGGCTGCTAGGTCTTTGGTTATATAAAATACCCCGTTAGGAGCTAAATAGAAATTTCCAAAGTCTGATTTTTTAGTGTTAAGAGGTCGGAGCGTTTGACCATTTTCAATATAGAGCCCTTGAGGGGAGTGGTCCGTAAGGTACATGCCTCCGTTCATAGCAAACGTTAATTCTTTTCCTTGAATCTTTAGGTGCTCTTTGAGTTTTTGAAAAGTTTGAAATGGGCCGTTAGAGCCTTGCCAATACATTTTAAGATTCCCGTCTCCCACATTTATCTCGTATGGTATGAATAAGGGGAGTTCTATACTGGCTTCTAATGGAGGTATCTGTTCAGCTACATCAGTTTTAGCATTGGTAGTACATCCTAAATACACCAGAGAGGATAACAGTATGTAGATTAGTCTCATTGACACAAAGATGAGTTTTATTTCCAATCCACAAAAAAGCCTTCCCAAGGGAAGGCTTAAGGTTTAGTTAATCAAATAGTTGCTACCCTTTGATAGCCGCTATAAGCTCATCACTCATAGGAGTCACCTTACTATCGTAGTGTGCTATGAGTTTTCCATTTTCATCTATCAGGAATTTATTAAAATTCCAACTTACCTTGTAATCTCCTACTTGGTTTTCAGATTTATTGGTAAGCCACTTATATATAGCATGTTGGTTATCTCCTTTTACGTCTATCTTGGTAGTCATAGGAAAGGTTACTCCATATGTTTTACTGCAAAATTCAGCGATCTCTTCCTTCCCACCGGGCTCTTGTCCCATAAACTGATTGCACGGGAACCCGATTACCTGTACTTGATCTCCGTACTTTTGGTTTAGTTCCTGTAAGCCTTCATATTGAGACGTATATCCACACTTAGAGGCTACATTTACGACTAGGATTTTCTTGCCTTTGTAGTCGGCCATGTTTAATGTACTATTCTCATCTAAACTGGATATACCGTAGTAGTGAAAGTCTTTGATTCCAATGATGTCTTCTGATGAGTCCATGCTTATTTCTTCGTTTGTGGTGTTTACCTCTGCAGTCGCAGAAGTCGTTTTAGTTTTAGGTGAGCAGCTGGCTAAAGCTATTACTGCTAGGATGAATAGTTTGTTCATATGATAGTAACAAGGATAGGAAATCAAAGTTTTGATAACAAAGTATAGTCTGTAAATATTTTTTAAACTTTGCGTAGATGTTAGTTCAGTGTGAGTTTTACATTTATGTAGAACCATATAAACTCTAAAACGTTACTATCCTGAAATGAGCGAAGAAAAAGACAACAAGCCGTATTATACTGGTGAAGCCAAGTTCTCACCTATCCCGCTCAGCGTCTCCTCGCCTATGATTAAGGCGGAGAATAAGGGAAAGATAAAAGCAAGTGCTGTTGAGACCATGCAGAAGCAGGCCAATCAGCAAATCGCAATGCTTAAAAAACAAGCGGATGTGATAATGTCACAGGTGCGAGAAATAGAAGCTCGTCTGGAGGTTTCTTACGGTATCTACGAGGCAGAAATGAAATTCACTCCGAAAATAGGAGAGCTATACCATCTGTATGAAAAGGACGGAGGTAAAATTCTTTCATTTATATCCCCGGATGAGTGGGGTGAGCGTATGCCTTATGATGCATTTTTAGCCTCAGTCTTACTATTAGCAGACCGTACGTGGGAAGTAAAGGTTCGCAATAATGAAGGTGGATTAGTGGTGCTTTAGTAGGACTGTTACTGCTTTTCATAGCCTAAGAATCACGTATTACTGTTTAGCACTCTTCTTTTTTTGTAAAAAAAATACCCGTGGCACTTTCGCACCACAGGTATTCGTTCTTAAACTAACCAAAATTTTTGGTAGAACAAATTTACTCTAGTGGTAAGAGTACTCTATTGATAGCGTGTATTACACCATTACTGGTTTGTACGTCTGCTATTTGAACGGTAGATTCGTTCCCACCTTTATCTGTAATTACGACACCATTTGTAGTATTTATGGTAAATGTACTTCCTTCGAAAGTGGTAGGCGTAAGTCCATCTACGATTTCACCAGAGGTTACGTTATCTCCTACTACTACATGATACTTTAATACGGCCTCAAGTGTAGCTGCTGGTATATCTGCTAAGCTATTCCAATCATCATTGCTGTCAAGAAGATTTTGAAATGCTGCATTCGTTGGAGCAAATACGGTGAAAGGTCCATCGCCATTTAAAGTGTTTACGAAATCAGCGCTTGCTAATCTTGAATCTGTGAGAGCTTCCACGAGTATGCTAAAATTAGCATTTGCTAGTGCTGCATCCACTATGCTTGGAACGGTGAGGACATTATTAATAACATGTACCACGCCATTATCAGCGTCTATATTAGGAGTAGTTACTGTAGCTCTGTTGTTTAGTTTTACTCCATCGGTAAGATCTACTAATACAGAAATTTTTGTGTCTTGCGCACCTGTGGCTAGTGTATTTACATAGCCCGCAGTTAAGTCAGTAGATAATACTTTACCGCTTACCACGTGATTCAATAGTATTTCTGTCAATTGAGCATTACTTACTTGATCTAATCCTTCAATTTCTAGCTCGGCTAGAAGTGCGTCAAAAGCTGCATTAGTTGGAGCGAATACCGTGAAAGGACCTTCTCCTTGTAAAGTTTCGATGAGACCTGCGCGTTCCAGTGCGGCTGCCAATGTGGTAAAATCTTCACCACCTGCTATATCGACTATAGTATTAGAAGAAGTCGCTGCAGGCTGTGGTGTAGTATCCTCAGGATCATCCGAACAACCTACAAAAGCAAAAGATGCTAAAAATAGCATTGCATAAAAAAAAGTGTTTTTAATCATAATGTTTAATTTGTTAATACTTATGGGTATTTAACATAGAATATTGTTTAGTGTTTTAGTAAAAAACCTAAACAAAGTCAAATAATGGTCATTAGAAAAATACCTTTTCATGACAACTAAAAATCGCGAAGTGGATAACGAATTACTTCGTAACCTCTTCCAGGATGCCGAGATAGTTGACATAGCGAGAGACGGGTATTTCACCTTGCTCTACGGATTCTTTTATTCGGCATTCAGGTTCTTCGGTATGCACACAGTTGTTAAACTTACACTGGGATAGCAGGTCACGCATCTCAGGGAAGTAATGGCTTACTTGTGCAGGCTCTACATTTACAATCCCAAAATCTTTGATTCCGGGGGTATCTATAATCTTACATCCATTTTCTCCAAGAAACATCTGAGCGAATGTAGTGGTGTGTCTTCCTTTATCGTATGAGGTAGAAATAGCACTTACTTTTTGTGCAGAACCAGGTAGTAAAGCATTTATAAGAGTACTCTTACCTACCCCTGAGTTGCCGGCCAGTAGCACGCATTTATCAGACACGAGGTCCAATACTTTAGCTATACTTTCTTCCTCAAGAAAACTAAAACTATAGGTTTCATATCCTATAGAAGGGTAGAGGTCGAGGAGCACTTCACGATGATTATTGGCCTTTTTAGTATCTAGATCACTCTTATTTATAAGGATGGTCACCGGTATTTCATAGGCTTCTGAAGTAGCTAAAAATCGGTCTATAAAACCCATCGGAGTATGGGGCTTGGCAGGAGATACGATTAGAAAAGCTCGGTCAATGTTAGCGGCGATGATTTGAAACTGTTTGCTAAGCTTATTGCTACGGCGTACTATACAGTTATCTCGATCCAGTACTTCCCGTATGGAATACTCTTCTTCTACGAAATCCAGCAGTACGTGGTCTCCTACTACGACTGGATTTGTACTTTTAAGTTCTAAGGTTCTTATTTTTCCCCTTAGTCGGGCGTCTACTTGCTCACCGTTTACCAGGACCTTGTACCAGCTACCTGTGGATTTAGTTACTACGCCTTGCATTCGTATGGATTTAAAATACTTTAGATACTACTTCTTTGGTGCTTGATGAGAAACTCATAGTGTAGAAGTGAAGTGCAGGTACATTGGCTGCTTTGAGTTCTTTACACTGTTGTATACACCATTCTAATCCTATCTGTCTCGCTGCGGCGTCATCCTTTGCATCGTGCAATTCACTGGCTAAAGGCTCAGGGATATCCATATTAAAAATGCTTGGAAGAGCCCGTAGATGCGCTTTTTTGGTAATCGGTTTTATCCCAGGTATAATTGGCACGTTAATCCCCGCTTCTCTGCACATGTCTACATAGTCAAAGTATTTTTTATTGTCAAAAAACATTTGCGTAGTAATAAATTCTGCACCTGCATCTACTTTACGTTTGAGAAACTTGAGGTCACTCTGCATATTGGCAGCGTCTATATGTTTCTCAGGATAACCAGCGGCTCCTATACAGAAATTAGTTTCAGTCGCATTTTCTAATTCTTGGTCCTGATATACACCATTATTCATGTCACCTATTTGGCGTATAAGGTCCAGCGAGTTACCGTTCCCATTTTTTTCAGGAATAAAATTTCGTTCATTCTTAAGATTGTCACCACGCAGAGCGAGTACATTTTCTATACCTAAGAATGCGAGGTCAATAAGTGCATTTTCAGTCTCATCCTTGCTAAATCCACCACAGATAAGATGAGGTACAGCCTCTACTTGATACTTATTCATAATGGCAGCACATATAGCTACGGTGCCAGGTCTTTTCTTGGTGCTGATTTTATCATAACCGCCATCTTTTCGGGGGCGCTCTATATACTCTTCACGGTGATAGGTCACATCTACAAAAGAAGGTTTAAACTCCATGAGTGGGTCTATGGCATTGTAGAGTGAATCTATACTCTTACCTTTTAGTGGAGGTAAAACCTCAAAGGAGAAAAGTGTTTTATTGGGTTGGATGTATTCTGTTAGTTTCATTCCTAAAATTGCACGTTTAATAGTTTAGTTTCAGTCCCTCTTTTAATGGTAAGTGTAGTTTTATCACTTGGTTTAAAGGTATTCAAGGCGTCGATATAATCTTGCAGGTTTTGGATTTTATGTGGTCCAACGCTAAGTATAACATCCCCACTCAAGAGCCCTACTTTCTTCCCTTTTTTATCATTATTAACGCCTGCTACTCTTAGTCCCACACCTTCATATACTTCGTCTAGCACGATACCTAAGGTAACTTTCAAATCTAACATCGTATTCCCATCTTTGGTTTTACTGTAGGCTACTTTACCTTGTTGGTCTAGTGTGCGCATAAGCTTCCAGATATAGCGCAACGCAAATGCTTCTCCTCCAGCATTTATAATAGACACGTCATCAGTAGACGTATGATAGTGCTGATGATGTCCAGTGGAAAAATGCACCGCAGGAATCCCGTTCACATAAAATGACATGTGGTCGGAAGGACCAATACCGCTTTCAGTAGTTTTTATTTTGGCAATTTTTCGTTTACAGATTTTAGTTTTGGCTATTGCTTTATTCCAAGTAGGAGATGTTCCAACACCATTTATTAGGAGGGTCTTATTACTAGTATCTAGGTGTCCTATCATGTCTAAGTTTACCATGTAGTTCACATCATACTTAGGATATAAATCACTAGTTATAAAATGCTTGGAACCAAGTTGCCCCTGTTCTTGTCCCGTAAAGGCGATAAATAGGTAGTTGTTATTCTTATACTTTCGCGGTTTACGTTTTATTTCTCTAGCTAATATAAAGAGACCTGCTACACCACTTGCATTATCATCGGCACCGTTATGTACTTCCATTGGATTTTCTTCCCAGGAGCCTCCCTTCCTACCTTTTCCTATATGGTCATGATGCGCACCTACGATTACAGTATTCTGAGCACCGTGGTCTATATAGCCGAGTACATTGTGCCCATTGGTGCTGAGAAACAATATGTCTACAACTATTTCAGAAACAGCGCTGGTGATTGTGCTTAGATTTTTGTTGGTGTACACTACAGGTATAGCAGAATTTTCTACTGTCTTTACCAAGGTGCCGGAAGGTGCTTTGGTGCTGTCTGAAGCATATAGGACAACTGCCACTGCTCCTTTAGATTTGGCATATTCTACCCTATATTCCAAGTCTTCCCAGCCAATGAATCTATTGTGCGGGTTGCTTCCTCCAGGTATCCCTATATTTATCATCACAGCTTTGCCTTGAAGCTCTTTGTCTTTGTAGTCATTGTGCTTTAGTCCATCATCTGAGATTCCATAACCGATATTGATAGTTTCACCTTTATACTGACCTCTATTAGTCGAAAGGCTAATTGGATAAAAATCGGTAAACAGGGCCATGGTATCATCTCCAAGGATTAGTGACGTGTTCTGCTTAGCCATGCGCATATTGGGTACTATCATAGGTTGATAGTATTCTTGTCTTCCTGCAGGAGCTAGGCCTATCGCTTCAAATTCTTTTGCAATGTACTCCGCTGCCATACGCTCACCTGCCGTAGCTGTATACCTGCCCTGCATACTATCACTTGCTAACGCAGAGATGTGATTTAGGACTTCTTTAGAGACTTTCTTATCCTTAAAGTGTGGTTTCTGAGCATATGAATTGACGGTTATAGCCAATACGATGAGTAGAATTACTTTTTTGGTGTTATGTAAAAATGATGCTTGCAATGGTTTTAATAATTACGATGAATACGAGTACAGCAAATATAATTTTGAGATACTTACTTGATGCCTTTTGGCCCACAGATACACCGAGAGGTGCAGCAAATAATAATCCTGCTACGAGTGGGAGGAATATGCTCGGGAGTAAGTAGCCCCAGTGCCATTCTATTATTTCTTGCGTTGGAGTGTAGGTCCCGTATAAAATAAGCATCGGTATCATCATAGTAGGGATTACTCCTATACTTATGGACGCTGCTTTTTTAATATCGAGTTTTAGGTATTGGGTAAATAGAGGTACCATAATGACTCCTCCGCCTAGTCCAGATAGTCCGGATATGAGTCCGGAAAGTGCTCCTGTGATAGGGTAGTGCCATGGTTTAATTTCCCTCGAGTTTGGTTTAAATACACTTTTGGAAGATGCGATCATGCGGTATAACATGAATGCAAGGAGGAATATAAAAAAGTAGCTAAATTTTGCTTTGTTGTACCAGGTCCCCGCCGCTATTAGATGAGAGATAAGCAGACTAGCAGGTATCGCAAGCGAGGCAGTAAGTAGAATCTCTCTAGGGTAAAAAGAGTTTAGTTTATATTGCTTGAACGTGCTTATAGCCCCAGCAAAGAATGTAGCCGCGAAGGAATTGGCAAGTATGTACTTTGCAAGTTCTTCGTCACCATAACCTAGTGATGCTAATGATGTACTCAGAATTGGGACGAAAATAATGCCACCACCCACACCGAGTAAGCCGCTTATAAAACCGCCGAGGATACCAAAGAAGAAGAGCGTCAGAATAAAAGAATAATCCATTAGTTTACTAAGAGTATGTCGTTGTACACTTTCTTGTCTCCTAAAATTTCAGTCACCTTAGCCCAGTCTTTATCGTCATCAAAGGCGATTTCCACTTTGCCGCGCTCAAAGTAGTACCGCTTGATGATTTCAAACTCAAGGAGTTCTTTGATTTCAGCTTTTTGATTCATTAAGTCAGTCTTTTTCGTATGGTCTATTGCTTCTTTAAGTTTAGTCAACTCAGGTTCTAGAAGTACGTAGTAGTTATCATCTTTCGCTTGCTTTTCTAGTCTTTCTAAATCACTCTCGGTACGTGTAGTGTAGGAGTATTCTTTGTCAGATAAGAATTGAGTGAAGTCTGAGTACAGGGCGTCATCCACATCAAAATCTAGGGGCTCTGCTGCCGTAGGGTGCTCACTTCTATACTTGTTCGCGTAGTCGAAGATTAGATTATTTCGGATCAAACTCTGTGCTAATTTGGAGAATTCAGGGAGTTCTATATTCTCATCAGGTTGTATTCCCTCGCCATCTGTCACGTCTCTTCCTCTTCGCGTTTTAAATGCTTTTTTTACACTATCTGCTACAGCTATCGCTTTGCCATTCACCTTATTACCGTAGTCAAGTCGTTGTATGAGTCTACCGCTTGGGATATAGTATTTTGCAGTAGTTATTTTCATACTCGTATTGTAGGTGAGTCGTTTGGTAGTCTGCACTAGACCTTTGCCAAAAGAGTTTCGGCCAACGAGTACAGCTCTATCAAGATCTTGTAACGCTCCAGACACGATTTCGCTAGCAGAAGCCGAATTTCCATTGATGAGTACTACCAGTGGTATTTCGGTATCTACAGGTGAGTTAAGGGTATTGTACGTCCGGTTATCTTCTTCAAATTTTCCTTGAGTAATCACTATAGTCTCTCCTCGCGGCACAAACACATTTACAATATTAATGGCCTCGTGGAGAAGCCCTCCACCATTATTGCGTAAGTCAAGTACTATAGAGGTAGCACCTTTGCTTTTTAGCTCTATTACGGCATCTTGTACCTCTTTACCTGCATTTGGGGTGAAGCCTGTAAGTTGCAAGTAGCCTATATTATCCTCTATGATGCCGAGGTATGGAACGTTTTTGAGTTTTATATTTTCTCGTGTAATCGATTTTTCAAATACTCCTTCTCCCAGTCGTTCTATTTTGATGATGAATGTGGTCCCTACTTTCCCTTTCAGGTAATCTGTAAGCTCGTTGCTCTTTTTCCCTTTCATATCCTCTCCACTTACTTCTAGTATCTTGTCTCCAGGAAGCAGTCCTGCTTTTTGAGCGGGAAATCCTTCTACTGGGCTTTCTATGTATACATAGTCTCCTATTGTACGAATTGTAGAGCCTATACCCGCATAGGTCCCTGTGGTTTGGTAGCGGTAATCCTCTGCCTGAGCTTCACTGTAAAAGTTGGTATATGGGTCTAGAGAGCCTAACATGCCGTCTATAGCTGCTCGGACGAGTTCGCCTGGTTTTACGTCATCTACATAAGTTGTGTTTACTTCTTTGTATACTTCAGCAAAAATGTCAAGGTTTTTAGATATTTCGAAGTAGTCCTCTGCTTTGAAAGCCGAGAACCCAATCAGTGCGATAACAGATAAATAGATGTATTTTTTCACGTGTATAAAGTGTGTGTACAAATGTAACGTAATTACAGAGCTAGAAAATGTGTCAAGAGTTACTTCGTTTCCAAAATTCATTCTGAGGGGATAGTACTGCACTACTATATCGGTCATCATAGAGCCCGAATACACCTACATTTTTAATCCCGTCTAGTAGTCTAATATCGTAAATTTCTTGTATGTCTCCTTTAAAACTAAGTCGTGCTAATATAGCACCGTGATTTATATCAACGATGTGGATAGAAGCGAATTCAGCTTTAACACTATCGTCTAACTTACTGAAGGTGGTACTTTTTTCTCTTACTTTGGAGATGCCAATAAAAGCTAAATCATTGACAATGCTAAGACCACGAACAAGTCCATTCAATTTTACTACAGTTCGTTTCTCCATGGTTTCTCGGTTTATTTCTACGAGTTCTCCTTTTGCAGATTCAAGTAAAAATAATCTATTGTTATATAGTCTCGGTGAGTGAGGCATAGCTAGATTATCAAGTAGTATTTTGTTGGAAGGTATGTCCATGAGCATACCTCCAGTTTTTATATTATCTCTCCAGGATTCTTTGGTATTTCCTGTGCCTAGCGCAGTTGCATATTTTAGTTCTCCATGTTCGAGTTCTAGGCCATTTAGATGACACCGGTCTTCTGGCGTGTTTTCTGTAATGAAAGGTGGTGACCAGATAGGGGTAAAGCTGAAATTTTCATCAAAGGAGCACACACAAGAGAAGCGTGTATTCACCGCTATTATTTGTTTATTTAAATACGCTAAATCATGCAGATCAAGGTCACCGGTATGGTAGGTCACACGAGGAAAGTACAGATTATCTAAGTCTTTCCCATTCACCTTCATCCTTCGAGCAAGTTTTTGTGAATTAGCATAGAGGTGAAGTTCTTTCTTGGTAGCTATTGCGAGATTATTACCTTCTGCGATTACCCCCATAGGCTTTTCGTAGTTAATAGGGGTGATGTTCATCACGCCGTTTTCTTTAGTATTAATCAGTAATACTTTTCCTGCTTGGTATACGCTAATCGCTAAAGTGCTCCCTGTGCTATGTAGGAGAGATTCAAAACCTTCTGTGATGGTCAGTTTGTAGTCCATATGTAAGCAAAAAAAAAGTCGGTTGCCCGACTTTTTTCTGTTTTAGTTAATCTCTAGTTATAATTTTTCAAGTTCCCACTTATCGCGGTCCTCATCTTCAAACTCCAACTCTTCATTCGTAAGGCGGGTAACTTCCCATTCCATTTTGTCACCATCCATTATTACTTCTATTTTTTCTTTACCGTCTATCCATTCCCATTCTCCCTTGTAACTATAACTCTCAGAGTAGCCGTAGTAAGAGTAGGTTACGTTATATAATAGACCTCCATCTTTTTCAAATTCGAGAGTGAACTCATTACCATCCCCTGTTACTCCTTGTCCATCAATAAATTGAACTTCCCATTCTCCTGTGAGTCTTGAGGTTTTTGTTCTTAAGCTGATGCTTGGTCCATCTTCGTACTTGCAACTGGTTAGGTTGAAAATTACAACTGCTGTAGCTACCGCGGTAATACTTGCTTTTCTATTAAATTCCATGTTTTAGAGTGTAATTATAATACAAGAGTAAGTATTTTGATTAAAAAAAACTAATGAGCCAAACACTTTTGCTGAATTTGGTGAGCCTCCTGAATACTAAAAATGTAACTCATCTGCAGCTACGGTACGGGATCGTATCCGTGCTTTCCACTCCATGGGTGGCAGCTGAGAATCCTGCGTATGGCTAGATAAAGTCCTTTGATAGGTCCGTGTTTTTGAAGGGCTTCTACTGCATATGAACTGCAGGTAGGAGTGTATCTACATGTAGCAGGTAAAAACGGAGATATAATCTTTTGATAAATACGGATAGGTATCAAAAGTAGGAGTACAAATATGGCTTTTAATCCTTGTAAGAGTCGCACTATATCTTTTTAAGCTCTTCGAGCAATCGTGGTTCGAAACGTAAAAAATACTCATTGGTCTTAGGATTGACTCCTTGCACATAGCAGGTAATTTCGTCTCCGTCAGACAGATTCTGAATATATCTATTAAGCGGACTTATCAGATCTTCACCATACAGTTTAGGCCCTATACGCAGTATGCCATTGTATGCTTCATTCACGGTATAGGTAGTTTTGCCGCCTTCTTTATTTACTGTTACGTCTATGAACTCACCAACATATTGCTCTGGTTTTTGCTTATACCACTGCTTGTACTTTGTGGGACTGCACATGGTCAGTGTCTGATCGTTTTTGTGTTTGAGGTAAGTGAGTGTAAGTTCATCTCCTACTTTAGCCTCTCGGAATTCTTGGGCTTTCCAGAAGTCGTAGGTGCTTATTTCTCCAAGCTGAGACCCGTTTTTGAAACTAGAGTCTACTCCGGCTTCTACCACTAAGAACGTTTTATGCTTTTCCAATACGGTGCACTTATAGGATTGCCCCTTGGTGTATATTTTTTTAGAAAAGGAATTATAAGCCACAGACAAGGTTAGGCGCATAGTCTCTGGGTCACTTCCAAGTAGTTTCGCATCATAGACCTTGCCCATAAGCATAGGAGCTATGACGTCCCAGTACTCTGTGTTAGGATAGTTCCATGGCATCTGGTCAAAGTGGATGAAACTTTTTACGCCTTGGATTTTAGCCCTGAAACTTACGCTGTCTTTTTTGTAGATCTTAGCCCACAGCTTTTCGGTGTAATCTCCGCTTGTTATTTCGGTAAATGTATTTTGTAATCGCTCTAGATATTCGGACATGATGGTTTAGTCGTTGGATAAGAGTTTAATAAATTCATCAAAGCACGAAATTATTTTTTTTTCTAAGTCTTCGTGAGATGGGTGTGTTTTTCCTAAGAAAAGTATACCTATAGCATATTTATCGTCCGTACCTACAGCGGCGTAGATGCGATGCTTTTGTCTACGGTATATATCAGTAATTTGGCGCTTAATTCTATTTCGATCTACGGCTTTTTTAAACTTCCGTTTCCCTACAGATACCATTAGTTGACAAGGATATGGAGTCTCTAGCTCCGTCTTGTAATAGGCTAATAGCACCGGAGAACGGTATATACTTTTTCCTTTTTTTTGGAAAATAGAATCTATAGAAGCCTTGTGAGAAAGCTTTTCTAATTTGTGAAAAGTGTGTGAAATCCCCATAGATCAATTATGGGTAAGAGCAGCAATTACTTTTTGTGACGTGGTTCGTCAGAAACGGTAAGCTTCTTACGCCCTTTTTTACGACGTGCAGCTAGTACTTTTCTACCGTTTTTGCTGGCCATTCTCTCTCTGAAACCGTGTTTGTTTCTTCTTTTTCTTCTGCTCGGTTGGAATGTTCTCTTACTCATCGTTATATCTCTTTATGCTTGTTAGCGTATTTTTCTAAAAGGCTTGCAAAAGTAGTATTTTTCACAAACAATACCATCGTCATTATTCATTTTATAAAATTTTCTTAGCCTCTGCCATTTCTGCGATCTCTTTTTCTCCTACAGCAGGATAGTTTAGCGCTATATTTTTTAAAGTGTCCGCTACTATATTTGCTACCATTGATTACATAATAGCCTTATTATCAGCAGGTATTATATACCATGGAGCATTTACATTAGCCGTATTTTGGATGGCATCTTGGTAGGCATTCATATACTTGGGTCACAATGCGCGCTCTTTCATATCACCAAAATTAAACTTCCAGTTCTTCTTTTTTTCTTCTATTCTAGCTTTAAAACGTGCTTTTTGCTCGTCGCGACCTACATTCAAAAAGAATTTGAGAATAATTGTGCCATTTTTGATGAGATGGTTTTCCCAGTTACGGATACTCTCGTACCTGTCCAAATGTGATGACCTACCCAAACCCTTCCACAGGCATCTTTACCATAGATACTAATGGTGTAGTCATTCATGCTAACCAACTGCAAGACATTACCGGTAAATCTATAACAGAGCTAAAATGGAAAATGGAATCAAATTGTGTTACTATAGATATTTCGGACAAGCCATCGGGCATTTACTTTTTAAGATTGATAAGTGATGGACATGCGGGAACTAAGCGTATTGTGGTGGCTCGATAGACATAGATTTATTTCTCGTGTAACCTATTCTGCTCCTTTCACGTAGAGTGAATATGAGAATCACCGGAATACTTATAATGCTTTGTTTAGCATATGCAGTACACGCACAAACCAATAAGTACCTGGTAATCAAACACCGAGACAAGCAAAAAGAAGTGGTAATAGCTCAGGGAGAGTTTGTTGTGGTAAAAACGTTTAAAGGAGAAAAAATACGCGGTACTATGGAAGTGCTTAGTGAGACACTTATCCGTGTAAAACATAAGGTAGTACCACTTACTAATGTAGAACGCATCGGTAGAAGAGATCCTTGGATGTTTAGGATAGCCTCTGTGCTCGTAAGTACAGGAATGAACATCTCACTCTTTGGGCTCAGTGATAACCTGCGAAAAGGCTGGGATATCCCTAGCGAAAATTATAAAGCAGGCTTGCCCATGCTGGCAGTCGGTATTCCGCTAATGGCTCTTACGTACAAGCGTACAAGCAAGAAATGGACGTATGAGGGTGCTATGTGCAGCTGGTGATTACTACCTCGCCATCAATGCTTCAATCTCCTCGACCTCTATCGGCATTCCGGCTTCGTCCATCATATCCACAGGGCCATTCTCGGTGATTAAGATTTGGTTTTCTATTCGCACTCCAATTCCTTCTTCTGCTATGTAGATGCCTGGCTCACAGCTAAATACCATTCCCGCAGTCATTGGCTCATAGCGCATACCACTATCGTGTACGTCTATACCAAGGAAGTGACTAGTACCGTGCATAAAGTACTTTTTCACCGCAGGCCATGCTGGATCTTGATTTTTTACTTCTTCTTGCGTGAGCAGTCCAAGGCCGATGAGTTCTTCAGTCATTAGTGCTTCTACTTCTTTTTGGTATTCCATCAGCATAGTGCCCGGTACTAATTTAGCACGAGCAGCTTTCATTACTCTAAGGGTCGCATTGTACACGTCCTTTTGGCGTGGGGAGAATTTACCATTGGCAGGTACACATCTGGTCATATCACTGGCATAGTTGGCGTAGTCCACACCGCAGTCTACCAAGATAAGGTCTCCGTCTTTTACTTGGTCCTTGTTTTCCACGTAATGCAGCGTGCACGCATTCTTACCTGAAGCTACGATAGGCTCAAAACTGAAACCATTCGCTCTATTGCTTAAGAAGGTGTGTGCTAAGTTGGCTTCTATCTCGTATTCACCCATTCCTGGTTTAGTAGTCTCTAGTACACGAAGTAGGCCTTTTTTAGATATCTGTACAGCTTCACGCATTACTTCAAGCTCTAGCGCTGTTTTAGTGCCACGCAGTCTGTTTAGTATTTTACCTGCACGCTTATAGGTATGCATCGGGTAGAGGTCCATCATTTCCTTGGCAAAGTCTATTGCTTTAGTAGGAGATTTAGGATTGAATCTGTCGTTTTCGTTTAACGGGAGGTATACATTATCCGCTAGGTTAATCACTTGACGCAGTTGCTGCATATAGTCGTTATTCCAGAAGACATTTTCGATTCCGCTAGTTGCAGTAGCATCCTCTTTAGGGTATTTGTATCCTTCCCATACCGCTATTTTATCATTGGTTTCCACCAAGAAAAGACACTCTCTATATTCAGGAATAGGACAATCTGGATAAAGAACCAACACACTCTCTTCTTGATCTATACCACTCGCCCAAAATATATCCGAGTTTTGTTTGAATTTATATACTGCATCACCATTCCAACTGTATTGGTAGTTGCTATGGAATATAGCGATACTATTCGGCTCCATATCGGCCACAAAACGTTTTCTATTTTCTATAAAAATCTCTTTGTTTAATCTTGGGTACTTCATTACGGGCAAAGCTAAGGA
>ENA-OUOG01002818-OUOG01002818.1-marine-metagenome-genome-assembly--contig:-NODE-2818-length-17302-cov-12.774165_pt1 | contig 17302 bp, 17 predicted proteins | sample MGYA00248635_ERZ508505 | MGnify/ENA primary metagenome ERZ508505 (study PRJEB26176, sample SAMN06267871) | marine metagenome | isolation source: Saanich Inlet, British Columbia, Canada | place: Pacific...
CCTGGGACTATTAAACTGTGTGATGCTTCAGCGAAAGTTCAATTTACCCGAGCCTTGTTTGTGAGCTTACAAGGTCGGGTATCCACTAGTAAAGACAGCGATGGTGATAATGTACATGAGAAAAACAACGGTAAGATGCTACGTTGTGAATAATAGTTAAATCACTATTGCCACTGTTACCATAACTCAGGATCATTTAATGCATCAACACACCCAGTTGCGCCAACTATAGGTTCAATCATTTGACCATCAAGCGATTGAGCAAGCCAACCGATTGGCTCACTCAATGGACAAGGCGCTTTAACAATATCTTCATTAATTTGATAAAAACCTGTCTTAGAATAATAGTTTGGATCGCCATAAGTGAAAACTAAATCAATGTGCATAGCCTTAAGATGTGCCAGTCCATATTGAATGAGCTGTTGGCCAATCCCCTGACCTTGCACATCTGTTGATACCGCCACCGGCGACAAAATAAATGCCGATTGTTCGTTTGGCACAGTAAAACGGCTGAAAAAAATGCATCCCACAATGGTATCGTTTTTTTCTGCCACGCAACAAATTAAGTCTATCGGATCCGTCATCGCGATAAGTTTGGATACAAAATCAGCAATAAGCTGCCCTTCTGCATCACCTTCTGATGCGGAGAACACATCCTTAAATAGAGCGACAACTTCTGATGTTCTTATCTGTTGTAATAAAGAAAACTGCATGACTCTTATCCCTGCTCAATGTGAAGCGCATAAACATAGGCTTCAACCCATTTATTATTATTCAATTTAACTTGAACGAGCTGACGTTCGTAACCCGCTCCCTCAAATTCATCCAACATCGACCAGTATTCAGATAAGTGATTCGATGAAAAAACGAAACCCGTTACCTCTTCTCCTTCATCTGACGGTACGATCCCTGGAAAACCTTGATCAGCGCCCCAGCCTTCGTTCAGCAGCGTTCCCTTTAAAGTCGCCTCTTCCCAATTACCAGGTATGTCTTCTACTACATGATGATTGGGCCTTCCGGGGGCCAGCGTCCCATATATAAATAATCGTTCCATTCGTCTTATTTCAACTTATTTTTTACGTAACGTGTTGTATTCATAAGCAAATCCTAACACTTCCAACAGTACTCATCAATGCTCACTATGCCGTCATTATTTTTATCCCATGCCTTACGACCATCACTGAAATAATACAAGTCACCATTACCAAACATGATCCCATTACTGACAGGAGTCGCCTTAATTGTATATTGAGTACCGGTGGCATTTAAGGTACAGATCGTCAATTCATAACGTTTGTTAGCCATAGGCTCTTGGGAAGGTGAATATGTGGCAAAGACCGTCGGCTGACCTGTATTTGCACCATTTATGGCAGCCGCTTTATATGTATAATTTGCCAACTTATGACGTTCCATCGCGCTAGCAAATGCCATCAAATCACTCTGCCCTGCAGTGCGATAGGTGGATTGACTGATATGGGTAAAGCTGGGATATCCAACCGTTACAATCACCCCCACAATTGCAATCACAATCAATAATTCTAATAACGTAAACCCTGATTGCCTTGGTTCCTTAGCTTTCCTTCTGCTCATGGTTTGATCTCTATTTCAGTCGTCCATGATAATGGCTGTATGCGCTCAAAACGCCCAAAAATATTTTGTACCAAGCAAGCAAAGTCATTTTTACATGGTATTTCATTTCCATTTGCATCAAATTCAATCACCGCTGAAGCACAATCACTACCGACACACACCACCGGCTTAACCAGGTTTTTAATGACTATTGTAGGAGCAGATGCAATCTTAGTTTGATGAAGTTTAACAGCTCGATCTGCTCGAGTTATTAACATATCTTGATCCAGGTCCACCACCGCATTACCGGTCAATAAATCCACTAAGTACGCCTGTCCAGTATCAGCAGTAAATGAACAATTCGCTAGATTATCTGAAGCGGCTGAATATGTCGTAAACAATATTTGATAATTGAGGATCAACGGGGATATTAAGACTGTTTCACCGCATGCCTGTAAATCAATACGCCAGCCAGCCAGCATATTCAAATCCGAGTACGCTGTGGTTTTCAGGATGATATCGCCTGAGGTGAGTTGATGATTTGTCGCATCGTATAAATCCTTAACTGTATAAGTACCATTCGGGAAGGTAAAATGACCATTATCATCTTTGCTGTATACCCCTTTATCTTTGAGCATATAAAAACTATCTTGCACGTTGCTATTTACCGGGCCGTCACGAAAACCTGAACCAATTGCCACTGCAAAATATGGCTCGTTGACTGTCACGACTTCCGTCACATCAGGTCCATAATAAAAACGTCGATTAGTTGTTTTAGTATCACCATTAAAATCAGCTAATAGCCCACCTTTGATTACGTTGTTCCCCGTCTTTCCATTATAAATATCGATACGGAATATTTGTCCGCCAAGATCCGCAGCATAGAGATGATCAGCTAACCCATCTGCATCTCGATCGATAGTGGAAATACGACCGGTAATCGAATACTGCATCTCACTGATCTTTAAATCTGCATCATCGGACGTGATTTCGTACAACTTAATACCAGTGTTCGCATCAATAATAAAAATGGCATTACCGGTACTATCAACAGAGCGAATGACTTTATCATCTTGGCTAACATCATAACCACCACCAATGATCATGACATCCATAACGGTTGTGCCTATGCGTATTTGCGTGATGGTAGGGCGAGACCAGGTTTGTGCCAGTCGAGCATACTCGCCATCACCGCCTTTGATGCTAAAGACAAGTTTAGGATCGAGTTTGTTACTTACATCAAACGTATAGTAGTTTTTGCCCTCACGCTTCATTCCTACATATAGATATGTCTTATTTCCATCTCTACGTAACACCATATCATCGTGTGATAGATCATCGAACGTGAGTGAAATTCGGCGAAAAGCCTCTTTAAGTTGATCGGTAGCATACACCTGGAATAACTGAGACTTCTCATTAGGAGAAAGGCTATCAGCTCGCGCTGAGCTTAAAGTGAATAGGCATAGGTACACGCATATCAGCACAATTCCAGGCCAGTGAACATTAAAGTGACGCATGGATATATTCCCTTTTTTCATCATTATGGTAATACAGAGGTCATCACTGACACCGATAACGTATTAGCGACTGCATATTGATTATCTTTGATTTGACCGCAACCACGGATCAAAAAGACATGGCACTGAATATCTGCGCTCCCCATCACACTGGATGACCCACGACACGCTCGTGCTTGAACAAAAGCGCTAAGTGACCAACTGTTCAACCGTGATTGCCTGTCATATTGGCCGTTGGTAATATGATGTTTCTCTGTTTGTAAGCCATTTTGCGTGAGTGTGCGAGACACATAACCTTGATCAGAAAAACAACTTAACGCATCGACATTTAAATCAATCGCTTCAATTTTGCCGGCCTCTGATAGAGGATCAATCATTGAATTATCTAGTAATACGGCTTTATCTGCTGATTGAGATATCGTAGCGGCTAGCGCTGATTCAGCTGCATTAAATGCTAATAATTGCTGCTCCATCGCGTAGGCCATTTTATTTTGAATCATGCTACTAGACACCGATGCTACCCCCATAAGAGTTAACGATAGCAACACTAGCAATGCAAAAATCAGCACCACGCCACGCTGTGTGGCTGCCTGACTTTTAGAATAAGTCAATCCGTCATGCTCTCTCATGAAATAACATGCCGTTTCAACGTGAGGTGTATATTGCGTAGCATAATAGTAGTTTCAAATTGGCGATATAAATGTGAGGAACTCGGCAAGACAAGTGCTTCGTTTAATACCGCAAATCCTTGAGTATTATCGACATTGATAGGGTTATCACTTCGAATTAATAACCCAATTCGGATAGCGACTACCTTGTGTGGTTCGGTAAGATTATCCGCTGTCACATATTGAATCGATGTTGTTTGTGTCGAGTCCGCGGTGTGATTAACAACGCCATACACAACATGGAACGCTTCAACATTATCTAAAATCGTAAACGCATTATGATTATTATGTCCAGTCGCCACTTGTTGACCACGTAATACGCGTAAATCAAACCCTCTACATTTAAGTTTATGATCTTGGATGAAATATTCATTTACCACTGGAAATTCTTGGTCGTGCGAATAGCCTAGGTGATATCCTCGGCAATCTGTTTGTGCCACTTTACTTATTACCAAGGTGTCATTTGCACCATCTTCGCCTTGCATACTCCCCAAGGCCTCTCGACGGGAAAATGTTGCCGGAAGTACGACTGCACTATGCTGTAAGAATATGGCTTCCTCTGCAGTGTCTTTAGCGCGGTGTAGACTCGGCGATAACTGGTCGTAACGTCCCGTTTGCAGAATATCTTGTTGCAGTTTAATAATAGCAAAGCGGCCATTTTCTTGTACTGACGCTAATGCACGATTACGTTTATTTGTGACAGTTTGACTCACCATCACTTGGATCACTGTCACACTTAATATCGCACCTAAGGCAAGGCTAAGCATGACTTCAACTAAACTGAATCCAGCCTGTTTCATAAGAATAACTCCAGCAGAAGACAATTATTATCATTACTTATTAATTCATCACAGCTGTGATTCGTGATGGTCGGATGTTGCCAATGGGCTGCTGGCCAGCTCAGCATAATGGTATAGCGAGATCCAGCACTGCATGCTATTAAATCACTGGTATTACTATCATTACACGTTACTTCAAGGTTCATATTAGGATTATGTTGGATACTGGCACACGATAATTGATAAGCATCAAACGCAGCTAACTGAGCAGGATGACATTGATTAATGTGACAATTGCTTAACGTCGCAGGAAAGGATTGGCAAAAACAGTCATATTCACTTGCATCCGAGTGACAGGATAAGTTACCAAAATTGTATAAGCGAGCATCCACATACGCGTCATCTATGACTTTATCATTGGCGTTTTGAGTAATCACTGAGGAAACACGTAAACGCTCGGCAACTTGTTCGGCGACTAAGACAGCTTGAGAACGAGATAATGCCTCCACATTATTAAACGAGGCAATTAATTGGAGTGTCGCTATCCCTAATAGACCAATCGATAATATGACCAAGGTAACTAATATTTCAATCATGCCAACGCCACGCACACCGTTTAGTTGTTGATATGATGTCTTAACGGATGTAATTGAAGAAGTAATATTGACTTGCATGATGTTCTATCACTATTAACACATTGACTAAAGAGATAGTAAATATGTATATCTAGAATGATAGAAAATCCAGCGCAAGAATGGCAGAACAGATCTAAAGAATAGTAATAACGAGTAAAACTGATCGGTTAGCCGGTGATATTAGAGTGAGGCAGATCAAATGATGACAATAACATGATTGTTCTGAACTTATATCCGTCTTGTGGTATCCGTCTTGTGAGCGACGTTAGGTAAGCGTTGACGCCACCAATTCGCTAGCACAGAACCGGTAATATTCATACCTGGACCAAAGACGGCCGGGGCCAGCCCCATCGTTGCCACGCGTCCCATCTCTAATGCGATACCAGATGCTAAACCTGAATTTTGCATCCCCACTTCAAAGGCAATGGTACGTGATGACGCCTCATCCATCCCCATGAGTTTGGCCCCGCCATAACCAAACACATACCCTAAGATATTGTGGATTAACACGATCCCAATCAGCACTAACCCGATGCTCATTAAGCTATCACGTCCGGCAGCTGTGATGACAGTAATAATAACGGCTATACCAAGCATGGATACTTTGGGCATGGCTTTATCTACCAACGGGAATTTACCATGTAACAAGTGATTAAACGCCAATCCGGCGATGATTGGAAGTAGTACGATTTTACTAATACTCCAGAACATGGCAACCGCATCAATCGGCACGAATTCATCAGCTAGCAATGACATATAAAAAGGAGTAATGAAGGGAGCGAGTAAGGTGGATACGGCAGTTAAGGTCAATGATAACGCAAGGTTTGCGCCAGAAATATATGCCATGACATTAGACGCTAAGCCACTAGGTGAGCAGCCAACTAAGATAATACCTGCGGCAATTTCTGGTGGTAATCCAGACGTTGTAGCTAAACCAAATCCTACAATCGGCATAATGGTAAATTGACATACTAAGCCGATAAACACGCCCTTGGGCATTTTTGCAACACCCACAAAGTCATTCACACTCATCGAAGTGCCCATACCAAACATAATTAACATCAGTAATGGCACGATTAAGGATTTAGTTTCAAAATCCCCAATATGAGTAAAGGTATCAGGTGTTACCATCGCGGCGGCAACAGCAAGTAAAATTAATAACGTAAAAATGTTTTGTTTAATGAGTGAAAGCATATCATTCATTCCTTTATTACTATTTTAAACGCTAATAATATTGTTACTTCACTTGTTTGATTTGTAATTCTTTTGGTACCGCAAATTCAATATTTTCTTCACGGCCAGTAATTTCCGTGACGCCATTAGCACCGTGTTCATGTAATGCATCGATCACACCTTGCACTAATACCTCTGGGGCAGATGCTCCAGCTGTGACTCCGATAGCTTGTTTACCTTCAAGCCACTGCGGCTGGATCATGCTAGCATCATCAATCAAATACGACGGCGTGCCTAACTTAACAGCCAGCTCACTTAAACGGTTTGAATTAGAACTGTTCGTCGCTCCTACCACTAACAATAAATCACATGACACGGCCATTTCACGTACCGCATCCTGTCGGTTTTGCGTGGCATAACAAATATCATCTTTACGTGGGCCGTCTATGTTGGGAAATGTCTCGCGTAATGCATCAATCACATCAGCTGTATCGTCTACAGATAGTGTGGTTTGTGAACAGTAATATAACGCATCCGGATTTTTAACCTGTAATTGACGAGCATCTTCGGCGGTCTCGACTAAATAAATACCACCTTGAGGGTTATCGTATTGCCCCATGGTGCCTTCTACTTCAGGATGTCCTTTATGGCCTATTAAAATACACTCAATGCCTTTTTTACTCGCGCGCATCACTTCCATATGTACTTTTGTCACTAATGGGCAGGTTGCGTCAAAGACTTTTAACCCGCGCTGAGTTGCTTCAGTCCGCACTGCTTGTGACACGCCATGGGCAGAAAAAATAACAATAGAGTCATCAGGCACTTGATGAAGTTCTTCAACAAACACCGCACCGCGCTCTTTTAAACCATCCACTACAAATTTGTTATGCACCACTTCATGGCGCACATAAATAGGATGTTCGAATAATTCTAACGCGCGCTCTACGATCGTAATCGCACGGTCAACACCGGCACAAAAGCCTCGAGGATTAGCTAACTGAACTTGCATTAGGTATTAATCACATCAATGATTTCAACATCAAAAATCACGGTTTGACCCGCAAGTGGATGATTGAAATCTACGGTTACTGAATGACCTGCAATACTGCGGATCACGCCTGGTAGCTCACTGCCATCTGGCTGCGCAAAAGCAATGATCATACCCTCAGCCACTTCCATATCAGCCGCAAACTTAGTGCGATCAACATGGTAAATATTATCTGGATTAGGCATTCCAAAAGCATCGTCGGCGTTGAGGGTGAAAGACGCTTTTTCACCTTGCGTAAGCCCGCGTAAGCACGCTTCAAAATTCGGTGTGAGACTACCATCACCCATCACCATCTTAGCGGGCTTATTATTAACGCGCGTACTATCTGCTGCTGAGCCATCTTCTAATTTCAAATCAAAATGTAAGATGACTTCTGAATTATCTGTGATTACTGCGGTATTTTCACTCATGGCTCGACTCTTTTGGTTGGTCTTCATCTTTGTTGATGAACATATCAAGAATTAATAATCCTGCACCAATAAATATGACACTATCGGCAATATTAAAAGCAGGATAATGGAATGACTCATAGTAAAAGTGTAAAAAATCCACCACAAAGCCATGGACTAAGCGGTCATATAAATTGCCTATGGCACCACCCAAAATAAATGCAAATGCTATCGGTAATAAGCGTTGTGATCGCGGAGATTGGTACAGCCACCACACAATTACACAACTCACAATGGCTGCTATTCCCGTAAAAAAATACCGTTGCCAGCCACCCGCATCACTTAAAAAGCTAAATGCTGCGCCATAGTTATGGACATAGGTGAGGTTGAAAAAAGGCAATACTTGGACAGATTCATATAATGTGAAACTATCCATCACAGCATATTTTGTAACCTGATCCAACATAAACCCAATTAACGCAATCCAGACAAAGCGCAAACCCGTTTGGCTAATATGCGCCCAACCTCGTAAACGCGTTGGCTTATCTTCATTCGATGTTGTTACTTGCTCGGTCACGAATATTCCTTACTTCAATCGGCAGTCGTTTTATTCAACTGATTACCAGACGGTAATTACCATAATTATGAAACATTTATGCAAATGCGCGAGCTTCACCAGCACCATCAACGTTTTCAACGCAACGCCCACACAATTCAGGATGAGCTGCTAGTGTGCCAACATCTTCACGATGATGCCAACAGCGCACACATTTTTCACCACTAGACTTAGTGACTTTAACAAACACATTGTCCATGCCAGTGGCAGCTGCATCAGCAGGTTTATCCGTCAGCGACGCAACTTTAGCGGTGGAAGTAATAAGTACAAAACGTAATTCATCACTTAATTTAGCTAATTGTCCAGCCAGAGTATCATCCACATAAATGGTCACATCCGCTTCTAACGAACCGCCTAGCACTTCATCTTTTCGTGCTTGCTCTAGTGCACCATTAACTGCATCTTTGACGTGTAACACATCACCCCAAAACGCATCATCATAACCCTCTTTTGCTGATGCCGTTGGCCATGCATCATACCAAGTACCGGTAAATACGAATGGTTCGGAGTTTTGCTCAGCTTGTGGCAAGACTTCCCAAATTTCTTGAGCCGTGAAACTGGTGATCGGCGCCATCCAACGCACCATCGCTTGTACAATATGATACAAGGCTGTTTGGCAAGAACGTCGCGCTAGGCCATCGGCTTTCGCTGTGTATTGACGATCTTTAATGATATCCAGATACAGGCTACCCATATCAATGGAACAAAATTGCATGAGTTTCTGTGTGACCACAAGTAAATCATATTTTTCATACGCAGCAATGATCTCATTTTGCGTCGTTTGCGCTTTGGCCATCGCCCAACTATCCAATGCCACCATATCTTCTGGTGCTACACAATCTGTTGCTGGATTAAAACCGCTTAAGTTCGCCAGTAAGAAACGTGCCGTATTACGGATACGACGATATGCATCGGCTGACCGCTTAAGGATCTCATCGGACACTGCAATTTCTGAACGATAATCAGTCGACGCTACCCATAAACGCAAAATATCTGCACCGTATTTGTTAAATACTTCTTGCGGAGCAACCACATTACCGACCGATTTTGACATCTTACGACCGTGTTGATCGACAGTAAATCCATGCGTCAATACTTGTTTGTAAGGCGCATGACCATGCATTGCGACACTTGACATCAAAGAAGACATAAACCAACCACGGTGTTGGTCAGAACCTTCCAAATATAAATCCGCAGATGCTGGAATATCATCACGTCGGTCAACCACAAATGAATGCGTCACACCAGAGTCAAACCACACATCTAACGTATCGGTCACTTTTTCATAATCAGCAGCTTCGTCGCCCAGTAACTCCTCAGCAGAGAAGTCCCACCATGCTTGGATACCTTTGCCTTCAACGGCAAGTGCGACGGTTTCCATAATATCAGTCGAGCGCGGATGTAACTCACCTGTCACACCATGAATAAATAACGGAATCGGCACACCCCAAGTACGTTGACGCGAGATACACCAATCAGGACGACCTTCTACCATGGTAGAAATACGCGCTTCCCCCCATTCAGGGATCCATTGTGTTTGTTTTATCTCTTCTAATGAACTACTACGTAATCCATTTTTATCCATCGAGACAAACCATTGTGGGGTTGCCCGGAAAATAATCGGCGTCTTATGGCGCCAGCAATGTGGATAGCTATGTTCATATTTAGTATCTAGCATCAATGCATCGACTGAACGCAGGTGTTCAACTATTGGCCCATTGGCTTTGAACACATGTTGTCCCGCAAATAACGGGGTATCTTCGATATAAACACCATTGGCACCCACAGGGTTATAGACTTCAATGCCGTATTGTTTACCTACATTAAAATCATCAACACCGTGAGCAGGTGCAGTATGAACACAACCGGTACCCGATTCAGTCGTGACGTGCTCACCTAAAATCAATGGCACTTTAATATCTAAATAAGGATGTGCAGCAAGCGTATTTTCTAAAGCTTGACCCTGACAAGTCGCCAGTACTTGATAATCGGCCGCATCAATGCCGTAACGCGCCATACAATCTTCAACTAGATCTTGCGCAATCACTATTTGCTGACCGTCTAACGCGACCAGTGCATAGTTAAGTGTCGGGTGGATACTGATCGCCCTATTTGCAGGAATAGTCCAAGGTGTGGTCGTCCAAATCACGACAGACGTTTTAGTTAATAGCGCAGTATCTACACCAAATGCATGTGCAAACACTGACGAGTCATCAATTAAAAACTTCACATCGATTGCAGGAGAAATTTTATCTTGGTATTCCACCTCAGCTTCGGCTAGCGCTGAACCACAATCAGTACACCAATGCACCGGCTTAAAGCCTTTTTCTAAATGGCCAGAATTAACAATCCCCGCTAATGCACGAATGATGTCTGCCTCGGATTGGAAATTCATCGTTTTGTATGGATTTTCCCAATTACCTAAGACCCCTAAACGAATGAAGTCTTTCTTTTGACCTTCAATCTGACGCTCAGCATACGCACGACATTTTTCACGAAATTCAGCAGCGGTGACTTTTTTACCCGGCTTGCCGACTTTCTTTTCAACCATCAACTCAATCGGTAACCCATGACAATCCCAACCAGGGACATAGGGCGCATCAAAATCAGACAAAGTTTTTGATTTTACAATGACGTCTTTTAAGATCTTATTGACCGCATGGCCAATATGGATATCACCATTAGCATAAGGAGGGCCATCATGCAGGATAAAGGGCGTTTTGCCAGCTTTTGCTTCACGAATTTTCTGATAGAGCTTTTTTTCAGTCCAGTCTTTGAGCATCTTCGGCTCTTTTTGGGCCAAATTACCGCGCATGGGAAACGCCGTTTCGGGTAAATTGAGGGTGGATTTGTAATCACTCATAAAAAGTCTATCCTAAAAAGCTATGGCTTAGTCTGGGCAGAAGAAGACTCAGCTAACAAGTTACGCGCTTGTTGAGCATCTTCAGCAATCTGTGTTTGTAATTGTGCAAAGGTATCAAATTTTTTAATACCGCGCAGTTTATGTTGTAACGAGACGCGTAAATACTGACCATAAATATCTTGGTCAAAATCAAATAAATGCACCTCAAGTAATCCTTGGTGGCCATCGACAGTAGGTCGAGTACCGATATTGGCAACGCCATCTAAACGTAAACCCTGACATTCAGCCTGTACCGCAAACACCCCAACTATCGGCGCCTTTGCGCGTTGTAGATTAACATTAGCGGTGGGAAAACCGATGGTTCGGCCTTTTGCCTGACCATGTACCACTCGGCCATTGATTGTAAACTCTCGTCCGAGCATCTCATTCGCTAAAGTAAATTGATTATTCGCTAACGCTTCACGAATAGCGGTGGAACTAATTCGGCAATCATCATGGCGGAAACTCGCGGTATTGACGACACTAAATCCATGCTCATGACCAGCCGCTTTGAGCATCGTAAAATCACCGCGCCGTGCTTGGCCAAAACGAAAGTCGTCTCCGACCACTAAAAACTTGACTCCCAGAGCATTGACCAAGGTATGTTCAATAAAATGCTCAGGGGATTGTGAGGCAAACTTGGCCGTAAAATGTACACAAATGAGTCGATCAATACCAATGTCTTTAAGTGCTTCGTATTTATCACGCCAGCGGGATAAGCGTGCAGGTGCATTATCGGGTGAAAAGACTTCTTCTGGCTGCGGTTCAAACACCATGACAGTAGAGGGAAGTCCTAGTGATTTGGCTTTAGCGATAAGCGATGATAAGACAGCTTTATGCCCGAGATGCACACCATCGAATTTGCCTATCGTCAGTACGCACGATTTATGTTGCGCACGGATATTATGTAATCCTCGGATTAGTTCCACAAAAAGCCCTGTCTACTCTGCACTTACATTGATTTTCAAGCGCGTGATTATAAACGAGTCAGGCACTATAATCCATTGTAAATCATTGCTTTTTGTGGATGATAACCGCGCATTTGGCGACTATTAGTCGTATTATACGTCTGTTTCGTCAATAAATATCGCTTCAATAGCCTGGCCAAATAAACGGGCAGTTTTAAATGCCAGCGTCAAACTTGGATCATATTTACCTTTTTCAATAGCGACGATGGTTTGCCTAGACACATCTAAACGCTGAGCGAGGTCTGCTTGGGTCCAATCTCGCTCCGCCCGTAATACTTTTAATCGATTTTTCATGATTGAATGCTCAATAAATGCTTAAAGATTTACGAATATTTTCGATGGGCCAGTAACATACCGATCCCATAAGTCACCCCCATTACAAACAAAATATTTGACGGGTTCGGAGCAATATCAATTAACCTAACGCCTTCTAATAAGCCATAAATTGCACCAAACACCATGCTACAACCCAATGATAATGCCATTGCTTCTAGGTGAATGCGTTGTTGTAGTTCATCTAATCCCTCGAGATGCTGTTTATTTGCCATGATCATTTTATAGCCCATGAACAAGTTGACCCAAATTAGCACGATGGTAATCACTTTATGATAATCCCATAAAAAAGTAGGTCCAAATGCGACTAACGCTAATGAAGCTAACCATAGACCAGTCCATAAGGCGAGTTGTTTGGTGTTGTGTGAGGTGCGACTTTCTAATGATGATGAATCTTTCATAGGTATACTCTCTTTGTCATTAAGTAAAACAAGCTTTACTTTTCATGATAATAGTGAGTCATCCATAATAAGTCAAGTTAACTTTACTTATTGTTTAACATCTCATACTTTTAATATGTTTAAGTGCTTTTGAAATGCCGAGGACGCAGCCCTAAAATACCTAACGAAATAATATAAACCACCACTGCAGACACTAACCAGCCGATGACGTAAAAGACTCGTTGAACGAATACCAGCCCTTCCCAATTCACGCTTCGCTGTAACAGCATTACAGTACCAGCCATCAATAACGCACTAACGAGCATTCTTATAATGCGCCATAAAATAGTAGTATCAAATTGGTACACACCAGCTTTGACTAGGCCTCGATATAACAACATTGCATTCAGCGTTGCAGATAGACTCGTTGCAATAGCGAGTCCAACATAGCCAAACGGGATCGCAAATATGATGTTAAACCCCATATTCGCAATCATCGCGATAATACCTATTTTGACGGGTGTTTTCGTATCTTGACGGGCGTAATAACCTGGCGCAAAGATTTTAATTAACATAAAACTGACCAAACCAGCTGCATAGGCTAGCAAACTAGCACCCGCCATCGATACATCCTGACTAGTAAATGCACCGCGCTCAAATATCACGGATAAAATAGGCTCAGCCAATACCATCAATCCTAAACAAGATGGAATACCTAACACACACACCATCGTCAGCGCCCAGTTCATATTTTGTTGAAATTTTGTGCTGTCTTGAGCCACATGATCTCTTGAGAGTGCTGGTAATATAACAGTCGCAATGGCAATGCCAAATAACCCCAAAGGAAACTCTAATAATCGGTCAGAGTAATATAGCCAACTGACAGAACCGGTCATCAAAAAACTGGCTATCAATGTATCAAACAGTAAATTTATTTGACTGACCGACACCCCAAATAATGCGGGGATCATCAAGGTGCGGACTTTTTTGACATTTGGATCAGACCAGCCCCAACGCGGCCTCACTAACACGCCCGCCCGATATAAAAACGGTAATTGAAAAGATAATTGGACTACCCCACCAATAAAAACACCCCATGCAAGCGCAAACGCAGGTGTCGAAAACTGATCATGCATTCCCCATGCACACCCAATAATGGCCACATTCAACAACACCGGGGTAAATGCTGCTACCGCAAAGCGATTCATGGTATTGAGAATAGCGCCGGATAGGCCCGTGAGCGTAATAAAAAACAAATAGGGAAAAGTAATTTTGAGCATAGTGCTGGCTAGTTCAAACTTATTCCCTTCTACAGTACCGTCAAGATAGGCTATAAACCAACCGGTACCAAACAAAGCAGCAATAACGGGCGAGGCAATCACGCCAAATAAAGCGGTACAAAAAACAATGAGGCCTAAGGTACCAGAAATACGTGATATGAAAGCCAAGTTCGCTGCTTTATCACCCTGGGCTTGAACTTCTGATAACACAGGGACAAATGCTTGGGCAAAAGCGCCTTCTGCGAATAATCGACGTAAAAAATTGGGAATTTTGTTCGCGAAGAAAAATACATCCGCACTCGCCCCCGCGCCCATTAAATTAGCCACAACCACATCGCGTACCAATCCAAGGACACGCGAAAGTAAGGTCATGATGCTGACTATAAATCCAGATTTTAACAGCATAAAAGATGATAATAAGTGACGATTAAGTGTGTGTAGATTAGCACTAACTCATTAGCTTGTGTATAAACAATCAAAAAAGCATATAAAGCCGTTGACATTAACTTGATAAAAACAGATAATCTGCGCCCTAAATTTTACATGAATTTTTTTCGGAGTTCACATTGGCTAACATTAAGTCTGCTAAAAAACGTGCAATTCAGGCCGAGAAGCGTCGTCAGCATAATGCGAGCCGTCGCTCTTTCACCCGTACCTGCATAAAGAAAGTCCTTGCTGCCATTGCGGCAGGTGATAAAGAAGCGGCTCAAGCTGCTTTAGTTGCTGCTACACCTATTTTAGATCGTATGGCAACCAAAGGATTAATCCACAAAAACAAAGCTGCTCGTCATAAGAGCCGTTTAGCTGCGCAAATTAAAGCACTTTAATTTCTTAGCTCGTTTTTGTAAAAAAGCACCTTTTCGGTGCTTTTTTTGTGCCTGTAATTTAGCTTTGCTATGATACATTCTTATCAATAATAACAACAGGAAGTGAACTATGACACGTTTAAAACCGTTAGCAATCGGTGTCTTATTCGTTACCCTACTAGGTTGCCAAAACACAACACCATCTAATCAGGAAGCTCCTCTCTCTCCCACGAAAGACGATACTTACTCTTCTTTGATTAATACCAGTAGCCAAAGTGATTTAGCGTATGAAATTGTCAAATCGCTGACGGTAGAAGTCGGTCCACGCATAGCGGGTTCAAAAGGCGATAAACGTGCTGTTGCATGGGCCGAAACCAAGTTCGCAGAATTGGGGTTTGACAAGGTTTATAAAGAACCGGTTCGCGTACGTAATTGGGAGCGAGGATTTGCTGATGCAAAGATTGTCGCCCCCTTTCCACAAAGCTTAGTCATCACCGCACTAGGTGGAAGTATCGCTACGCCTGAAAGCGGTTTAACAGCGGACGTCGCCATGTTTGGCTCAATTGCAGAATTACAAGCGGCTAATCAAAGCGATATTGAAGGCAAAATTGTCTTCTTAAATACACGTATGCAACGAGATAAAGCAGGCCGTTTTTACGGTAAAGTAGTACCAAATCGTGTTCGCGGCGCAGTAGAAGCTGCTAAACAAGGTGCTCAAGCCGTGATCATACGTTCTGTCGGAACAGATAACTCGCGTTTTGCTCATACCGGTGTGATGCGCTACGATGATTCTGTGGAAAAAATCCCAGCAGGGGCGATATCTACTGCTGATGCAGACACATTAGAAGCAATGATCCAGAAAACCGATAAAGTCACTCTGTCTGTCAATATGCAAGCTAAAGATGCAGGGTGGCAGACGTCATATAATGTGATTGGTGAGTTTACAGGTACCGAATCGCCAGAAGAAGTCGTGCTGATCTCTGCACACTTGGATTCTTGGGATGAAGGGACCGGCGCATTAGACGATGGTGCTGGTGTGGGTATTGTGATGGCCGCTGCAAAACATATCAAAGATGTCATCGGTCAACCGAAGCGTACTATACGAGTAGTGTTATTCGCTGCAGAAGAGATAGGTTTAATCGGTGCCTATGAATATGTACGTGCGAATAAGGACTCGTTAGATAGCATTATTGTCGCTGCAGAGTCTGACTTTGGTGCAGGACCAATATATCGAATGGATACCCGGTTTGCAGATAACGTTCGAAATGAGGCTAGTGAGCTTTATAACGCTTTGTTGACATTGGGCGTAGCTTTGGGAAATAACACCACTAACGGCGGTCCTGATGTCTCCATGATGCCAAAATATGGCGTCCCAGTGTTAGCGCTTAAGCAAGATGGTACTTACTATTTTGACTATCATCATACCCCGAACGATACATTAGATAAAATTGATATGGATGACATCCGTCAAAACCAAACCATTTGGGCATTAGTCACCGCTTATATGGCAAATACAAATTTTGATCCTCGTCCAGCACCAGCGGCTGATTGAGTTAACATCATAAATATGAAACGGAGTTGTCACACTAATGACAACTCTGCTTCATCTCTTTGTCATAATTCAAAGTTATTTTAGAATCATATATATACTGTGTGATTTAATTATGTTTTCTGTCTCAGATGTCATCCATCAACACTATCCAAAACTTGCCAATAATCCCACTATTGCAAAACCACTCATATTTTTATTGCGCCACCTGTTACATGAATCTGACATATGCGCATTTGTAAAAACATATCCACATTTAACTGGAATTGATTTTGTAGAACAAGTATTGGATTATTTTAATGTTACTTATTCTGTTCGGGAAACTGAAAAACAACATATCCCATCTATAGGTAAAGCAGTGATTATTGCCAATCATCCCATTGGCTCTCTTGATGGATTAGCATTGCTCAAAATGATTCATAATGTGCGTCCTGATGTGAAAGTAATGGCCAATCAAATGCTAATGAGCGTTAATGCGCTACATGACTTGTTATTACCCGTTGACAATATGCATGGAAATACTTGTCGAAAAGATATGCAGGCTGTTCATTCACATTTAAAAAATGAAGGGGCATTGATCATATTTCCCGCTGGAGAGGTGTCTCGTTTACACCCTCAAGGGATCCGTGATCCACAATGGCGTAGTGGCTTTCTTCGCATTGCGAAACAACACCATGCTCCAATTTTACC
>ENA-OUOG01002820-OUOG01002820.1-marine-metagenome-genome-assembly--contig:-NODE-2820-length-17288-cov-8.467201_pt1 | contig 17288 bp, 22 predicted proteins | sample MGYA00248635_ERZ508505 | MGnify/ENA primary metagenome ERZ508505 (study PRJEB26176, sample SAMN06267871) | marine metagenome | isolation source: Saanich Inlet, British Columbia, Canada | place: Pacific...
TGTTTGATACTAGGCGCAACTGAACGTATGAAATACTTACTAGGTTGTTGGAGGTAGACTGTAATCCTCCCTATCACATTAGACCACGTATCTATTCTATTATGTATCTTCTGATACCTAATGCTTTACTGGCAGGAAAATATTCTGCGGTTACTGAGTCATCTTGGTTTCCACCTAGAATTAAGTAGTGCTCTTCACCGTCTATAATATAAGACATTAAGTAAAAGCCTACATGACCCTGCCAACTAGAATTCCCTCTTGGGAATACCACAATATCCCCTAATCCTGGTTCATTCACTGTTTCTCCCCATTGTAAGAATGATCTAGCGGTTAGGGGATATTGGCTCACTGAGTCAGATCCTGGTATATCGTTTGCATGAAGTACAGCATTCACGAACGCCGCGCACCATTCAATCCTTGCTGGATCTACACCAAGGAATGCTCTAAGCTCAAGATTATCGCGTGTTTCGTGTTTACCCATTAGTTTAGCTGCGTCGATAATATGACTTTCATCTGGAATCTCGTAAGGGACGCATCCAGAAACAAATAGGGCTAAGGCGGGAATAAGTATATATCTCATGTCAGCATTATTTATAAAAAAAATACAATTTGATACAAATTAATTTTCCCTTTAGAATCAATAGGTTACGTTTCTCCTCATCCTAAGCCATTGATTCTAAAGGGTTTTTTATTTTAAAATAAATGCATTTTTTTGTGTACATCCTCAGAGAACGGTGGTATAATATACCTATAATCAATGAGGAGAAACGATTATGTTGACTAAATCTGAACTGAACCGCATGGCAACTCTGATGGCTAAAATGGAAGGTAATGACTTTTCAACTGTAGCTTCTATGTTTAAGCAAGCTCAAGGCCTCCGCCAAAAGATTGCTGCTGGAGTATTCAAGGTTGGTGACACTGTCAAGTTTGAGGCCAAAGGCCGGACTCGCGAAGCAGTGGTTACTAAAGTAAATCGTAAGACAATTGCTGTTAAAGAGAACCAAGGTCTAGGCTTTGCTTGGAAAGTTTCTCCAAGTCTTTTGAAAAAAGTTTGAAAAAAATGCACTTTAGGGGTTTACATTCCTAGAGACATGTGTTATAATACCTTATAAATTGATGATGGAGAACGTGAATATGACTATGACAGCTCAACAAAAAGCAGATCGTTTGGCTCTTATTAAAAAGGTAGCACAAAAGCGCGATAGTGCAGCTGCTTTCAAAAAGAAACTTGCGGCTCAAGGATCCAAAGTTCGCCGTTGGAGTGATGTTGAAGAAAAGCCTAAACGTAAAGCTGTACAAGATGCCTTTGATAAAGAAATTGCTAGCTATGATAGTGATAACATCAACGCTTGGACTGATGCTTCTAAATATGCCAAAGAATATTATGGCGAAACTCTTCACTACACAACTAAATTTGATAACGATTGGGATTAATCATGAAAAACTTTGATATAATTTTTGGTGTCTTAATGGGTTTTCTCCTTGCTATCTTTCTTATGATAATTGCTAGCAGTGTAGTTACTACTAACTTTGAAAAATGCGGTGAGCGATATAGTACACCTGACGAAGTAGTTGAATGTATGTGGCTGCTGGAAAACAACTAATATGACTATGCATCTAGTGAGAGGTATGTCTACACTCTCAACTAAAAAGCGTAGGCAAAAAGGGAAAAAGATTAGCGCTGAACAAATGGAGCGTGATTGGAAATCTTACAATAAAGATATGCGACGTAATAATTTGCACTCTTGTCAGTTTAATACTTTACAAGAGTATGTTGATTATCGCATGGGCAAGGCAAAACCAAAACCAAAGGAGTTTGTACCTTATGAACCGAAAGAATCCAAACCAACTCGCCAGACAAAGAATTATCCAAGCCTCTCGACGGAAAGCATACCTGGATCAGGCGCGAAAAAAGAGTCTCCAGTCTACTCAGGAGACTACATCGTCGGAATCGCAACAATGCACAAGTCAAACCTCGTTCCTGTCGGAAGGGGAGATGATCCGAAACATTATGCGGCCATGAGAAGAAATTAATGTCAATTCCAAACGTACGGAGAATTTATAGTATGGAACTAACTCAAGAAAATATGCTTGCAGCTTTGCGAGAAAGTGAATGTGAAGTAACCTTTACAAAAGTAAATGGTGACACTCGCGTAATGAAATGCACTTTGAATATGGATATTATTCCAAGTAATAAGATGCCAAAAGGCGATGACACTCCTGAACTTCGTGAAGGATTAGATTCGATCTTGAAAGCTATTCGTGTATTTGATACTGGTCTAGAAGATTGGCGATCATTCAAAGTTGAGACTGTGAAAAACTTTGTAAAAAGTTGAAATTAACTGTGTACATTCTCAGCTACTTATGGTAGTATATAAATATACTCACTAAGGAGAAACACCCTATGGCAGCTCGTAAAAAAATCACTGTTAGAGCAAGACCTAAAACTGGTATTGCTGCGGCTCCAATGAACGATGGATTTGATAAGTTCAAATATTATATTCATCAGGAAGTTGATCGTAAAGAGCTTTCTTCAGTTACTAAGCAGTACGTTAAGCAGACTTTTTCTAAAGATGATGCTCGGGCTATCTTAGCTACTCCTGAGTATAATTTCTATATGTATACCTTACATGCTTCAATTATATACTGGACTCAAATTTTACAACAAGAATTACCAAAAAAGTATGGATTGGAAAATGGTGTAGAACGCGTTAATGAATTCTATACTAATCTCATTCCAATTGGTAAAAAGATCCTTGAGGAGAAAGCACAAGCTGATACGGCTGCGTCAAATGTCGTTGTCTTAACTCCTCAACAGCGTCTTTTCAATAAAATTCAAGAAACGGTTATGACTGACTTGGATGATTTGGAAGACGCTTGGATTGACGGCGAAGAACCAGAATTTAATATGTACAACTGTTTCAAACTTCATGGTTTGAGCGGGTCACACACAGCTCCTGTGTTGAACAGACTTGAAGGTTGGCTATTAGATTACGAGGACGCTTATCATAAAAGATGTGAACAAGCTGTTGAAGGCTATTCGCACGTTAAGCGGACGGTTCTTCGCCGTCGGATCAAGTTGATTGAAGAAATGATTGCTGATCTAGATAGAGTTAAAGCTTCTGCTAAAGCTACTCGTAAAACTCGTGTACCAAAACCACGAGCTGCTGATAAGCAAGTGAATAAGATTAAGTACCTTAAAGAAGATAATGACTTTAAGATTACTTCTATTCTACCAATTACAATTATTGGTGCTATGAGATTGTATGTCTTTAATGTCAAAACAAAAGAATTGACTGAATATATTTCAAGTGCTGCAAAAGGATTTGAAGTAAAAGGTACAACTCTACAAAATGTAGGAGAAGAATCTCGTAAAATTAAACTAAGAAAACCAGACGAGTTTCTTCCAATCGTGCAGAATAAAACACCAAAACAGGTAGATACATTATGGCAAACTTTGACTACAAAAACAAGCTCACCAAATGGGCGACTCAATTCGGATTGTGTCTTATTACGAGTGCTGGATCGGTAAGCGCTCAAAGTATTAACAATAATGAATTTCAATGTTTAATTCAGAATGGATACTTTGAAGCTCGTTCAGATGGATATGCTTCAGTGATGGGTGTTACTAATGTAGTGCTCAATCGAGTCGAAGATCCTCGATATCCTGATAATATCTGTGAAGTAGTCTATCAAGGTCGTCAAGACTCTAATGGTAATATGATTCGCAATCAATGCCAGTTTAGTTGGTATTGCGATGGCAAGTCAGACCGAATGGTTAACGAAGAATTAGAAAATAAAGTTAAAATAGTGGTTCGTGAAACTCTTGCTTTATGGTATAATAATATTGATATTACGGAAGGTGCAACTCATTACCATGCTAACTATGTTCGACCAACTTGGGCAAAGACCCTCAACTACACTACACAAATCGGAACTCACAAATATTATAGGTGGAACTGATCAAAAAATGTTAGAAGGAAAGATACTTACAAAGAAAAGATTCTCTACAGCTGTAGAGAAGAGAGTAAAAACTTTTCAATTATCATATTTAGACGCTATCCTAGAAGTGTGCGATGAACTTGAGTTTCCTGTGGAGGATGTTGCAAGGGTTATTACACCAAGCCTCAAAGAAAAGATTACGGCTGAAGCTCAACGGCTTCGGATGATTAAAGACTCAAATACAGCAACGTTGCCTATATGATTATGGAACCTTATGACGCATTTAGATTTTATCAATCTATGAAGCTACACTTTGAATCTGATAGCTATGATGCTATTAAATATAACTATAAGACTTCAGTAAAGCCACAGTCTTTTTGGAAACGAAAAGATAAGTATTTCTTTGCTAAGGTTGGTAGAAAATTCAATGATACTCGTGAATTGATTAATTACTATGCTGCTCACTTTATTCAAGATAAAACTTGGATTGGCGAGATGATCGAAGATGAAGACATCTATCAGGCTTATCAAAAGCGTATGCAGTCCTTAGGTTATACCTTTGAAAACGATATGTGTAAGCTTGCTAATATTGCTAACTTAGATCAAGTACTTGATTCGTCAGATGGTCATCCTGATATTATCACTTCTTACCTTAGTGGCGATATAAATATAGAGTCAGTAGTAATTATGAACCAATTGACGGGGTTCATGAAACGTGCTGATAAAGAAATAACCGAAACTATCGTGTGGCCAGATGTCTCACGTAAGATTCGTAAATATTCACCTTTTGTTCAATATGATTTGCAAAAAGCTAAAAATATTGTTCTAAGGGTGTTTACATCAGAGTAATTTTGGTGTATAATACTTATATCATGTGAATGTGGATAATTCAGTAAATATAAAACATACGGAGAAATATATGTCTTTTTCAAATCTAAAACGTAACCGCAGTTCTATCGATTCACTCACCAAAGCTGCAGAAGCTTCAGGTGGTGGCACTCAACAAAAGCAATCTTATGCAGATGAGCGTTTGTGGAAACCAACAGTCGATAAAGCAGGTAATGGTTACGCAGTAATTCGTTTCCTACCAGCACCCGAAGGCGAGGATCTCCCTTGGGTTCGTTATTGGGATCATGGTTTCCAAGGCCCATCTGGACTTTGGTATATCGAAAACTCATTGACTTCTATTGGCCAACAAGATCCAGTATCTGAAATGAATTCTATCCTTTGGAATTCTGGTCGAGAAGAAGATAAACAGACTGCTCGTGATCGTAAACGTCGCTTGCATTATGTTGCAAATATTCAGGTCGTCTCTGATCCAGGTAACCCAGACAATGAAGGTAAAGTATTCCTTTATAAGTTTGGTAAAAAGATCTTTGATAAGATCATGGATGTTATGCAACCACAGTTTGCCGATGAGGATCCAGTAAATCCGTTTGATTTCTGGGATGGTGCGAATTTCAAACTTAAGATCCAGCAAGTAGCTGGTTATCGTAACTACGATAAATCTGAGTTTGCTAATGCTTCTGCTTTATCTGATGATGACGAAAAGCTAGAAGGTATCTACAATCGTTTGTACAGCTTGCAGGATTTCCTCGATCCTAAAAACTATAAAACATACGATGAACTAAAAACAAAGTTGAATCGTGTTCTCGGCCAAGAGGATATGGTAATGACTACGGCAGAGTCGGTATCACTTGATGAACCAGCTCCATCTCGTTATGAACCAGTAGAAGCATCTCCTGGAGTAACAAGTAACTCAGTACCAGAAACATCGGAAGGTGATGATGATACCTTGAGTTATTTCCAAAAGTTGGCTTCAGGTCAATAAGAGAAAAGGGACCCTTCGGGGTCCCTTTTTTTATCAATATGAGAAGTTTACAAAGTCTCGTTTGAGGAAATCATCTGGTGTAATACCCTGTTGGATAGTATAACTTGAAGTAGATACGTTATTGGTATTATTTGAAGTAGAATTACTTCCACCTTGAACAATCATTGGTCCACCCATTCCACCATATTCACCAGCACCAGCAGCAGACTTAGCATTCATAAGATCATTGATTGCCATTAGTACCTTACCTTGTGGAGAATCAAGTGGTGCTACAATTTCCGCACCGTGCAACATAGCTAATCCACCAGAAGCTGGGGCATTCATAAACCCACCTTCATTTGCTTGAGGTAATGCATCTAATTGAGCTTTAATTGCTGCAGCCTCAGCTTCAAAATCTTCTCGGGTATCATTGGTAACGGGGTTATCAAATTGTTCGGCAGCTGGTAAAGCGTTAGCTGCGGCCGCTTCCATTGCAGCTAATTGATCTATCAACTCTGCTCTTTGATCTTCAATAGAGTCAGGCTTCATCCATTCGGGTAACATAGAAGTAAGTGAAGCTTTGATCTCTGCAAACGATGGTAGGAAATCAAATAGATCAGTAAAGAACGTTTTTATCTTTTCAATTGCAGAATCAAATAGATCTAAAATAATATTCTCTTGACCAGCTTCTGCTCCCCAAGCAAATAATTTAGTAAACCAATTCTTAACTTCAGTAAATGCGCCTGATACTAATGATGATAAAGTCCATTCGCCATCTTCGCCAGTACCAGCTTCAGATCCCCAAGTGAATAGACCTACAATCCAATCCTTTGCAGATGTGAAAGCATCTTTGACTAGTGTTGAAAGTTTAAATGGTTCTTCAGGATTTCCCCAGCCAAACAGACCTTGGATCCAAGCAATTGCTTTATCAATAGGAGAATAGATTATATCAATTAGTCCGCCATCTCCAACTAAGCCATTCCATGCTTGTTGTAACGCTGCAACTGGATCTGTGAATAATCCTTGTAACCATGTAATTGTTTTATCAATTGGAGTATATAGAACGTCATAAAGCGAGAAGTCTCTATCAGGATCTCCAAGATTAAATAAACCCATAACCCAATTAATTGCTTTATCAATAGGAGCAGTAACTACACCTAAAATACCATCGGGACCAATAAGACCCTTTGCTAAAGATTCTAGAGCAGCGACTGGATCAGTAAATAGAGTTCCAATCCAATCGAAAGCTCCTTTGATCATATCAAATATAGCACCAATAGAATCACTAATTAATGTTGAGAAAGAAAATTCATTTAGAGTAGCTTCGGCATTTTCAAATCCAAACTTACCAGCAATCCAAGCTACTGCGCTCTTTAATAAGTCTAGTGGATAGCCAATAATAGTGGTTAATAATCCAGAGATACCACCTTCGAGTCCACCTAATATACCACCTTTTTTGAAGCCATCAATTGCTCCTTGAATAGCACCAATAGCTCCAGTAATAATCGTAAATGGAAGGAATAGTCTACCAAAGATTTTTACTAAACCGCCAAAGCGACCGGCTAATGCTCCAATAAATCTACCAACTTTTGAAACAGCTCGGATTATTCCTCGTACGCCTTTTACTAATGAACCTACTAAACGAATAATACGTCCACCAAATAATATCGCAACAGTACCAACAATAGCAGCAACAGCTCCAATATTATCTCCAAGTAGAGCAAATCCTTCGCTAAAGTCTCCATCAAGAAACATTTTAATAGAATCAACAATAGCAAATACACCATCAATTGCGGCTCTAACACCAGCAAATAGTGTTTCAGGATCCATGAACAATAATGCTGCAGCGCCAAGACCAGCTATTAGACCACCAGAAGGTTTCATAGCATCTAATTGTTTATCATAAGCATCTGCTAATCCATCAATACCAGATACAAGTTGAGACAAAAATTCATTTGCTTCTTCTTGGCGTCTAGCATTTTCTCGATTTTCTTCTTCAGTTCCCGCTAATCCCTGAAGTGCGTCTAATTGTTCTCGAGCTAATTCCATTTGCTCTTCATTAGACGCACTATCAAGAGATATTTGAACTTGCGTTAAGGTTTCCCTCAATTTGGCAGAGTTTTCCGTACCGCTTTTTTCTAAAGCAGTAATACTTTTATCGAGGTCATTTAAAGAGTCTTTTTGTTTTAACTCTTTATTTTGCTCTTGAATTGTAGCGGTCAATTGCTCTAATGAGCGACCTAGATCTTCTGCCATATTAGTTATCCACGCTTATTACGTTGTTTTATTCTTTCATTTTCTTCTTCAATAAACTGATTAAGTAACATAACGTAAATTTCTCTCTCCCACGGTATCATTGAGTCAAGCTCCGTTAGAGAATATTTGTGGTGTTGCATCAAAGCAAAATTAGTCTTATAATAATTCTCTAATGAGTCATGTGAGAGAGCCACTAGAAAAAATTCGTTAGACCCTCCAAGGTCTGACTATTTTCTTCTTTACAACTTTTACAATTAAAATTTACCTCATGTTTCAGTCTTGGCATATCCTCAAAGTATTCAGAAATCTTCTTAAATTGAGATGATGTTAATGAATCAAGAAAGCTAATTACATCTTCAGCTTTTTCATCTTCAGTTGGATAAACATTTTCAGCATCGTAAATAGATTCAATAGCACTTGCTACTGCAGCCATAGTTACTTCGCTTTGATCTCCACCCTGTTTACCAAGTTGCTTTTGAATTCCTTTTACTGTTGGGTATCTAAGTACAACACCAACACTATCAGTTAAAGCAACCTTTTCGTTTTTCTTTACTTCGCCTTGTACTTCAACTTCGTCAAGATTAATTTCTACTTCATTTTTATGGTCACATGATTTGCATTTCAAATTAACCCTTGTGGTTTCACCCACTGATTTTCCACGAATCTTAAGAAAGACGTATTCTAAATCAAACATTGCAAGATCATTTGCTTGGATCTTGCCTTCAGTACAACCAGCAATAACATCTCGTAAAGCACGAATCATTTGCTGTTGATCTTTTGTTTCCATAGCCATCATTAAAAGTTTTTCTTCTTTAACGAGGTATGGTCTATATTCCACTGTGTCACCAGAGCTAGGAATCCTAAGCTCGTATTTTGGTGAATCAATTCTAGGTAAAGCCATTATATACTCCTATTATATTATCCAAAGAGTCCGCGTATACCGGACGAAATTCTGTTAGTCACACTACTAATTTTACTAGAAATAGTACCACCGATTTGTGCTGCAGGAGCATTTAGTATCCCACCAATCGCACCTGTAATACCACCTGTGATATTATTTATTATTCCATTTACACCGCCAGATATTGTACCAACAATCTGATTGAATCCACCAGTAATTGAATTAGTAACAGTATTGATTGCTGATGTAATTGGTCTTGTTACTGATGTAATAACTTCTCTAATAGATCCTGTAATATTATTTTGAATAGAATCTAATGCACCATTTAATGAACCCTGTAGGGCATCTTTCAAATCATCGAGAGAATTGAAATTCAATTGGTTTGAAATATCTCCAAATGGGCTAAATGGCAATGAAGAAATACCACCAGCCGGAATGGTTAACGCTGAGTTAAAATCTGGAATTGATGATATTGTTTCAAAGTTATTTGATTTGGTTGTATAGTCTTCATATGTTAATGTTACTGTTAAGCGCATAAGCTCATTTTCAGAACCATTATTTAATTCAATAGCATTAATAGTAATTGGGTAAGCTTTTGTCAAAGTAACTTGATGGATTTCATTGTGATTTAAGTTCAATACCGAAATAACTACATCTTGAGCGTAGTCATCTCTATAACCAATCTTATCATTTACATCATTAACTACGGTGTTTAACCAAGCTTCCCAAAGTTTCTTAATATAAAAATCGTTTGTCACATAAAAAGTTAATGTGACGTCATCATTAATATATCCATATGGACGTTTAATTGCGTGCTTAGTCATTCCATGTTCAAATGTAGAAATTGAACGACCTGGCAATTGAGCTGATTCACAGAGAGCATTTACAATAACAGGATCTGGGCTGATAGAGGAAGGTCCATTAAATGTTACTGCAAAGAAGTTGGTTCGAGCAAATCCGCCCTGATTGCCAACAATGGCTTTCATATCATCAATTGGATTTTGAAATGGCATGGTTTATCCTCTTATCGCTTCTCTGGAATCTTTCCAGACAGCAGTCTTTGTAGATTTTCTAAATTGCTCTGTTGGTAGAAATAAAGCCATTTCCCATACGGGAGCTTCAACCATAGCAACACGACCTTCGATTTGAGAATAAAGATAATGCTTAAAACATGGTTTGAAAAGTCTTAATTTAGACGCTGATTTTAATAAGTCATATCTCAATTTAAATCTAGTTGACTCATCGTACTTTTTATTATTGGTTAAATCAACTAAAGAATCAAATAAGCGAGCTCTCATAGCTAATGGAAGATAGTGGAGATTCAATCCATAAAAACCACCTTTTACTGGCTCAACCATAATTGTCAATGGGAACGCATCGTAATATGGTAATGTTTCTCTATGCTTTGGATCATAGAAGTACATGTACATAGATCCAATTCGAGCTTTATTTCTTTTTTCGAGAGATGGATCTTTAAGCAGTGATCTTCTATTCACCTTTATATTTTTCACTTCATTACGAAACCACTGGCGTGACTGATCGGTGCGAGGTGTTACACCAGCACGAAAAGCTTTTGCTGCTAGGTTTGTGAAAAACGATTCTGCCATAATTCCTACTTCTTAGTTTGATAATACTATTTATATTATCCAGTAAGTAGTTTCATACCTAATTGGCGAAGAGTATCTTCAGTCCAGATTTCGAAATGATAACCACGATCTTTTGCGTATTTAGTTGCAGCTTTCCATTTTGCTTCGTTTTTAACATAGGTCATTACCTCTGTTATATACTTTTTAGTTTGACGCTGTGGTTTTTGAGGAGGGACAGTTTGCTTTTTTGGTTTGATCTCAACTAAAACAGTTCTACCATTTGAGAATTTTATTTTGAGGTCAATGAAATATCGATGAGCTCTTTTATCGGTAGGACATACATAAGGCACTACAACTTCTTCGGATGACCAACCAATTACGTCATCACGTTCTTCACACCATTTAAAAGCTTGTCGTTCCCAAAGAGATCTATAAGTTACTTTAGTTGCATCACCCATATACTTCTTAGGCTTTTTAATTGTGTATTTGCCTTTGTAAGTCTTTGCCATTTTGCCTTATAAATAATCATAACTACTCTTAACAATATTTATACCTGAGGCTAGAATGGCATTTAAAGCACCATTAGTATTTCCAAGCAATTTATACACCACCGGAGCTGGCTATGTAACTTTTACTGCTTACGATAAAAATGGTGGATCCATTGGCCATTGCGCTTTGTATATGCCACCAGGAGTTTCTTTTGCAGACGGTGCTGGCTACTCTACATTTGACATGGGTCCTCTTGGAGCTGATATTGCTGCCGGCATTTCTGGCGGGATAAACCAAGATGCTATTCAAAGCGTGTTGGATAGTGCAACTAGTGCTGCTAATAGTAACGCTGATTTAAGAACTATTATGGCTGGTAAAATGATTCAAAATGCAGCGATGGTTCCTGGTGCAGATAAAGTTTCTGATATTTACCAGCAGTCAAAAGCTATTGCAATTAATCCAAATACTACTACTGCTTTTCAAAATATGAATATTCGTTCTTTTGTATTTAACTTTAAATTAGTTCCAGATAATCAATCTGAATCTGCTGATATTAAAAAGATTCAAAACTTTTTCCGTGAGCTAATGTACGCTGACACAGCAGGCCAAGGTTATCTATTAAGCTATCCCGCAAAGTGGAAGATTAAATTTAAAAATAGTCTTTCAAATGAAAATCCGTATTATCCAAAAATTTATGAAAGCTATTTGACAAACTTTCAAACGTCATTCAATGGTTCTGGTCATTTGCATCATCGTGACGATGCTCCAACTGAAGTTGATATATCCCTTACATTCCAAGAGACTCGAGTTCTTACTCAAGCAGATATTAGAGGATTACTATAATGCCTCATTATTTTAAAAACTTTCCACTAACATCGTACAATTTTCAAGACGATCCAAACTCTCGTACTCTTGTTATTGATATTTTTAGAAATGTTAGAGCTGATATTAATATTGATGATGCTTCTGCTTATACTTTATATGAAGTACAGGAGAATGAAAGACCCGATCAGATCTCGCAATTGTTTTACGATACTCCAGAATATTATTGGACATTCTTTATTATTAACGATCATCTATACGAAGGTCTTCATGCATGGCCTAAAGAGTATAATGAACTTCAAGAAATTATTGCTCAAAAATATACAAAAACATTTATTACTGGTTATTTAAATGTTGGAATGACTGGTAGTAACCATTTAGTACTTGATCAAGAATGGGTTGTTGGTGAGCAAATCATTGGCAATAATACTGGTCACACCGCTACTATTTCTGGAATTGATGTCTTTATGAATCGTCTTGAAATTACTGGTGCAACAGGCGATTTTACTGGAGATGAAGAAATTGACGGCCAAACTTCTGGCGGAAGATGGGTTAGAACTCAAGCTTATGATTTTTCTGTTGAAGAACAAAAGAACGCAGCGCACCATTACGAAGATATAGATGGAATGGAAATTCCAAGAACACTTTTTTCTAAAGGCGAAACTGAAGTATTTGAAGTCACTCATCGTGAATACGAAGAAAGACTTAATGATTCAAAACAGCAAATTAAAGTTTTGAAGCGTGGATTTATTGAAGATTTTGCTAGGGCTTATAAGAAGTTAATTAATCAATGAAGCAATCAGGTTTACATCCTACTAACTCTACAGGTGTAGGTAATCCCGGTGCTTTTCGAATGGAAATCAAAATCTATTCGGCAAGTGGCGAAGAAAGAGATATTACCCAACTTGTAGATACATTTGAAGTCACCGAATCTGTTTTCCAACAAGCTATGATTGGAGAATTTAGAATCGTTGATGGCGTCAACTTGTTTGAAGAATTAAATATTACCGGTAATGAAAGATTATCTGTAGTTCTTCGCAAACAATTAGATGGTCAAGGTCAAGCTGAAGACATGCAATCTGATTGGTATATTATTGATATACCGTTATTTGCAAGACCCAAGCCAGATGTTCAAGCATATACTTTACGATGCGTTTCTGCATTTGGACTTGTTTCTAAAATGAGACGAGTAACTCACGTAATGAAAGGTCCACCGTCTGATATTCTAAAAAGGTTATACGAAGAATGTGGTGTTGACGATTTAGATAAAGCTCTTGCTGATTACAATGACTTTTTAAGACCAGATAATAATTCATTTAAGCTTTTAGTTGGTGATAATACATCTACTGGCGTAATGACTTATATTCCAACTAAGCAAACATATTCAGAAGCTATTATGCAAATTCTGTCAAAGACTGCTGCTCCAAATGGATCTCCATTCTTTTGTTATGAAACATTTATTGGTGGAAACTCAGTTCTTAATTCATATAATAATATGATTTCAACTGAAGAAGCTGATAACTATACACAATCATTCTTCTTAACTTCAGACGCAATGACCGAAGCTTCATTTGAAGAACAACGGTTGCGTATTTTAGAAATTTCTTCTAATCTCGGTTTCTCTCCATATAAAGGTTTCCGTGATGGTTCATATACAACGCGTACTCATATTTTAGATTGGACTTCAAAGTCTTATCAGCTTCAAGATTTCAATGCAATGAGAGACGACATCCAAACTATGGATAAAGATCTTGTAATGCATCCAGATTTTTCTGTATCAGGAATTGATTATACAAATTCTCCTGATATGCATAATCTATTTTATGCTGTAAATAGACAAGCAATGTCTGATAAAGACGAAGTAAATATTCATATGCATATGCCATATGTTGGCGCAAAGAAAAGATCTATTATTTCTAATCTTGGCCAAATTGAGCATATGGTTAAAGTTCACGGTGATCCAAGATTACTTCCAGGTCGTCAGATTGGATTAGTGATTCCAAGATCTGGTTCTGAAAAAGCTGACCGAGATGAAATGCTTTCTGGTCGCTATTTGATTGTATCTTCAATTCATACATTTGATAATGATGGTTATCACACTCGCCTCAAATTAGCTCGGGATGGCATTGATAGAGGTGATTTGAAGTACAGACCAGTTGAAGGTGTACCTGATGTTCGTTATGGCGATGAAGCTTTTGACGTTATTCCTCAAGTTACAAATGTAATTGGTCAAAATCCAGCTGGTGGAGCTGGTGGGTTACAGCAACAAGGACCTATTGCAACTGAAGTTATTCCAGGTTATGGTCCTGGCGAAGTTGATCCAGCATTAGCCGCGGCAGTAGCAAATTCAGCTGCTGTAACTGGTGATAATGCTCAAAGACAAGCTGAAGCTAATGGCGGCTCAGCAGCAGATGTTGCGGGTGATGAAACTGGATCTGCATCAGGCCAAGATTTCAATCCCGGTGATATTGATTCCGGAGAAGCTCCATCTACTTCTCAAACTGTTCAAGGAACAGTAGTTTCAGATGATCCAGCTTCTGTGATTACAGAAGTAATTGATTTTGGTCCTGGTTATAATATTGTAAGACTTGGTGATGGCCGGGTTGTAAGACGTCAAGGTGCTCGTAATTGGAGAAACCATAATCCAGGAAATATCGAAGAAGGTGGGTTTATGCAAGCCCGTGGTTCTCTGGGTGGCGATCCTAGATTTGCTATCATGCCATCTTATGCTGCAGGTAGACAAGCTAAATACGATCTAATATTTACTACATCTAGCTATAAAGATCTTCCAATTTCTGCAGCTATTGCTAGATATGCTCCAGCATTTGAAAATAACACTCAATCTTATGCTAGACAAGTAATTTCTACAGCAGCAGTTCCGGCCGAACGTGGTGGACCAGATGCAAAAATGAAAGATACTAATGAAGCCGAGCGTCAAAGAATTCTTGATGCTATGGAAAAAGTTGAAGGCTTTAGAGTTGGTACTGTGACTGAATTAACGGGATATAATTAATGGCTATGTTTAATAATAAAGATGGATTTAAGTCAACTGATTTTAATTGGTTTACTGGCGTGGTTGAGGATCGTCACGATCCCTTAGTACTCAATCGTGTAAAAGTTCGTTGCTTTGGTTGGCATACAGAAAATAAAAGAGCGCTACCTACAGAAGAATTACCTTGGGCATCTGTTTTAATGCCTACAACTTCGTCTGGTACTTCGGGTGTTGGTGAAGGTACTCACGGACTTGTTGAAGGTTCATGGGTTATGGGATTCTTTAGAGATGGTAATGATGCTCAAGATCCAGTAATCATGGGTACTATTATGGGTACTAATACTGAAGGTGCTGAACCAACAACTGGATTTAATGATCCATATGGAGTCTTTCCAAGAGAAGCTGGTACTGATGCTGGTACAAGAGCGTTAGGTCTTGATTCTGAAAGAGTTCGTCCTGTTGGAGCTACAGAACCTGAAGATGCGTATGCACCACAATATCCATATAACAAAGTTCGTTTAACTGAATCAGGTCACATCGTAGAATTTGATGATACACCTGGAGCAGAACGTATTAATATAAGACATCGTACTGGATCGTTTATTGAATTAAGACCTGACACATCTATGCGAACTCGTTCAAAAGAACGATTTGATGCTATGACACAGTGGACAGTTACAGTGACTGGAGATGCTACCGTAAATGTTGGTGGAAGTATGTCTACAACAGTTCAAGGTAATATGACATCTTCAGTTGCTGGTAATTCCTATATTGACACAAAGGGCAATGTTACTTCTCGTGTTTCTGGTTCTCATTATGGTTATGTTCAGGGTTCATCGATTCTGCAAACAACTGGTAATATTAACGTTAAGACAACAGGTAACCTAACAGTTGATTCCGCTGGTAAAATTGATTTTAGATCTGATGGTCCATTCTCAATTACAGCACCTTCGATGACTATTGACTTACAAGAAGACTTATCAATTGTTGGTACTAATATGATTACCGATATGTCTGCCACTATAGTCACACAAGTTCCAACTCTATCAATGATTACTGATGTAACTAGAATTGACGCAACGCAATCATTAGATCTTCACACTGTAGCACTTACTGCTATGGGTCAATCAACAATGGATCTTGGAACTGACGCTTTAACTATTAATGCTGTAACATCTGGTTATTTGAATGCCGGCTCCAGTCTTGATATTTCAGCTGGATCCGAAATGAACCTTGTTACTGCAACAATGTCACTAGATGCTGATTCAGAAATGAATATTGCTGGTGCAACTACAAATCTTGGTTCATCTGGCAATACAACAATTAAATCAAGCTTCTTGGATTTGAACCCTGGTGGAACAATGAGTCCGTTCTCTCCAGACGCAGCTCCTGAAACTCCTGATGATCCATTAGTTCCAGAACCAACTTCACCAAATGCTCTTCCAAAAATTGGATTTGACGCTCTTGAGCGTACGCCATTTGAAGTACAAATTGACGAAGCTGATACCGACATTAGCTTTCCAACTCCAAAATACTCAGCAATTACTCCAGATGGAACAGCAGCTTATTCCCAACAAGTACTTAATTTGACAAGTACTGGCCGTGCTGGTATTTCTGGATATTCAGGTGCTGGTCTTCAAAGTAAAACTTCAGATACAACTAATCCAGCAATTGATGGTAAGGTTATTTACCAAGATGATGCTGGAACAACAGTAAAATATACAAATGCTCATGCAACAAGAAATAAAGAAATTGTGTCAGCTTTAGAGCAAATTATTATTACTGCTTGCAAAAATAGTGGTCTATCAGCTGAAATATTCTCAGGCGGTATGACTCCTCAAAGAAGAACTGGTTCTGATAGACACCTAAATGGCTTTGCTGCTGATGTACATCTATTTACTTCAGAAGGTAAAAGGTTAAATGTCCAATCTCAAGAACTTCGCGATTGGTGTCAACAAGCTAAAAATGCTGGTGCCACAGCAATTGGTGCTGGTGTTGGTTATATGGGCAATGTAGGTGTTCACTTAGATATTTCTGCTGGTAATACTGTTCCGGCTGGTTCTGCTAAATATTGGGGTGCTGCTGGTAGATCTGCTAATGCTCCTCAATGGTTAATTAGCATTATGACGTCATAAGGAGATTATATATGCCTGCTGTAGTTGTTCAAGGTTCTGCATCTACTGGGGATCCATGTGGAGCTCCTCCAAGAGCTCCAGCCGCTTTTAGTCCAGATGTAAGGGCTGGAGGTAAACCTGTAGTTAGACAGGGTGATGCATATGCGCCTCATGCGTGTCCAGGTTCTCCACCACATGGTGCTTCAGCTGCAGCAGGATCATCTACTGTAAAGGTAAATGGTCAACCTGTTCATAGAAATGGTGATGCTATTTCTTGTGGAAGTAGTGGAGCTAATGGCGTTGGTAGCGTAAACATCGGTGGATAAGGTATAAATAATAGCATGAGTACAGAAATTCTATCAGACGCAAATTCAAA
>ENA-OUOG01002823-OUOG01002823.1-marine-metagenome-genome-assembly--contig:-NODE-2823-length-17276-cov-9.510437_pt1 | contig 17276 bp, 10 predicted proteins | sample MGYA00248635_ERZ508505 | MGnify/ENA primary metagenome ERZ508505 (study PRJEB26176, sample SAMN06267871) | marine metagenome | isolation source: Saanich Inlet, British Columbia, Canada | place: Pacific...
ATGATAAAGGATTGTGTGAAGCTGCTAGGTTGTGGTGGATTCTTCAAGTTTATAATTTTAAAAATGTAAAATTATTACAAGGAGGTATTACTGCTTGGAAAACTATAAATGGAGATGTTTCTAACATAGAGCCGAAATTCTCTAAAACTACATTTAAATTATCTCAAACTAGTAAAAAGAATCTATTTATTTCAAAAGAAGAAGTATACAACGCTTTAAAAACAAATACTATTTTATTAGATACTAGAACTATAGCAGAGTTTTATGGTGACTATCATAAAAAAGGAGCTGCAAAACCTGGTAGAATTCCAAATAGTATACATATTGATTGGGCAGAAGCAATTAATTTTCATGGAAATCAATTGATAAAACCAATAGAGGAATTAGAAAAAATCTATAGCAAATTAAATATAAGAAAGAATGATTCGATAATTTTGTATTGTCATAGTGGAGTGCGTTCTGCGCATACAACATTTATACTTACAGAGTTATTAGGTTATAAAAATGTAAAAAACTATGATGGTTCTTGGACAGAATGGAGTCATTTTGACAATTTACCACATGAAATAGGAAGTTCAACAACACTAAAAAAAAATAATCATGAATAAATATTTAGACGCATTTGTAAATGCATTTACAGGAACCGTAGACTGGACGTGGAAATCAATCATTTTTGAAGTTCCTTGGTATACCAATTATTTTTGGGGATTAATTGTAATTTCTTTAATCGTTTGGGGATTAGAAATTGCTTTTCCTTGGCGTAAAAACCAGTCTATTTTTAGACGTGACTTTTGGTTAGATGCATTTTACATGTTTTTTAACTTCTTTGTTTTCTCTATAGTAATTAGTGGAGTTTATAAAATTTTAGGTTTGTTATTTGGTGAGTTTAATATAACAGCAAAATCTCTTGCACTTTTTGATATATCTCAATGGAGCATGGGTATTCAACTACTTGTATTTTTTATCATCTTAGATTTTGTGCAATGGTTTACACATGTCTTATTACACAGATATGAATTTTTATGGAGGTTTCATAAAGTACATCACAGTGTTAAAGAAATGGGGTTTGCAGCGCATTTAAGATATCATTGGATGGAAAACATCTTATACAAACCATTAAAAACCTTTGGTGTCATGATTATTGGAGGTTTTGAACCAGAACAAGCTTATATAGTTCACTTTATAACAATCGCTATTGGGCATTTTAACCATGCAAATATTAAAATTACTTGGGGTATTTTTAAATACGTATTTAATAATCCAGTAATGCACTTATATCATCATGCCTATAATGTACCAGAAGGTAGAAATGGTATGAATTATGGAATAAGTTTAAGTCTATGGGATTATATATTTAAAACAAATTATGTGCCTGAAGATAGTGGTAGTATAGAAATTGGTTTTAAAGGTGATGATAAGTTTCCACAAGATTTTGTTGGTCAAAATTTATATGGTTTCACTAAGAAGGACTAAACTTAAAATCGCTTAATAGATTAAATTCTATATTTTCTTAGAAATATTTTCTATTGATTTTATAAATATATATTTTTAGTATAAATATATATTATGAAATTATTAGGTATAGGCTCAAGAATAGAGCATACAACATATGGTAAAGGGGTAGTAACAAATGTTACTGCTAAACACTATTGGGTAACTTTTTTAGAAAACGGATTAGAAACAATTGATATTGACAGTGAATTTGAAATTATTGAAGCTGTTGAAGACGAAGTAGATAGCGTAAGTTTTTATGAAGTAGAAAAATCTCTAAAAGAAATTTTACAAAAATGGTCTGATGTTACTCAGATTTCTCCTATTGCAGATCGTTGGAAAGGTGGTAAATTGATAATTGAACCTAAAGACACAACTTTAGCTTCTAAAGAAATTCCTATTGATACATTTTTCCATAAAATAGTGATGGTTAGAGATAGAATTAGAGTTATGGAACAAAAAATTAACTCTAGTAAAACACTAGATGATCAAGATAAAATTGACTTGCAACAATATATTACTAGAATTTATGGAAGCTTAACAACCTTTAATGTGTTGTTCAAATTAAAATCAGATCAATTTGTTGGTGCAAAAACAAAATAATTTAAAACATATGCATCTTTTTAACAATTTGTAAGTCTATTATATAAACATTAAAAATTTATATTATGAAAACTTTTAAAAACACAAATTGTACTTGTGGCTGTGCTGCTTGTATAAATGAAGATTGCAAAAACTGTACTTGTGAAAATTGTACATGTAAAAATTGTAACTGTTAGCAATGACCACAAAGCAAGTTTGGACATCTTATTCTAAAGATTTAAAACATTTTATCATCAGCAAAGTAAAAGATACTACTATTGCTGATGATATTTTACAGAATACTTTTATAAAAATCCACACCAATTTACATACACTTAAAGATATTAAAAAGCTGAAAGCTTGGTGCTTTTCAATTGCTCGTAATTCTATTTTAGATTATTGGAAAGCAACAAATAAAACCTTTGAAATTTCCAATTTTGAAAGTGAAGCAACTATAGAAGAAAATATTCATACAGAAAAAGATTGTTTACAAGGTATTCTTAAAAACCTACCAAAAAAATATAGAGATCCCTTATTTCTATCTGATATAAAAGGATTAAAACAGCAAGAAATTGCAACGCAACTTAACCAAACATTATCAACTACAAAATCACAAATACAACGTGCTAGAAAACTCATTGCAAAAGGATTTATAGATTGTTGTGGTTTTCAATTGAATGCTGATGGAAATCTAGTTGGAGAAATTCAAGAAAAAGAAGATTGTAAAGTTTGTAGTTAAAAAAAATCTTTAAAATTTTTATTTTTAATTATCTTAGAGGAATTAATAATTTTAACCCTCAATTATGATCGAACTTAAAAAAGAAGATATAAGTCAAGAAGTATTTGATTTGTATGACGATTATGCTCACAACAAACTTACAAGAAAACAATTTCTAGAAAAATTATCTATGTATGCAGTTGGCGCAATTACACTGCCAGCTTTATTGAGTTTTATATCACCAAATTATATCGATTCTATTATTGTTCCAGAAGATGATCCAAGATTAGATTCTAAAATGATTACTTATGATTCTCCAAAAGGAGGTAATAAGATTGATGGGTTGTTATCTATACCTAAAGATGCAAAAGGTAAATTACCAGGAATTGTAGTTGTTCATGAAAACAGAGGATTAAATCCGTATATAAAAGATACTGCAAGAGTAGCTGCTTTAGAAGGTTTTATAACCTTAGCTCCAGATGCTTTAACACCTTTAGGGGGTTATCCTGGAAATGATGATGAAGGTAGAGCTATGCAAAGAAAAAGAGATCGTTTAGAAATGCTAGAAGACTTTATTGCTGCTTACAATTATGTAAAAAATCATAAAAAATGTTCAGGTAAAGTTGGTGTAGTAGGTTTCTGTTTTGGAGGATGGATTTCTAATATGATGGCTGTACAAGTACCTAATTTAGGTGCAGCAGTTCCTTATTATGGAAGACAACCTAATGATGAAATGGCTGCAGAAATAAAAGCGCCTTTATTATTACAATATGGTGAATTAGACAAAAGAGTTAACGCTGGTTGGCCTGCTTTCGAAAAAGTATTAAAAGCAAATAACATAGAATATGAAGCACATTTTTATCCAAATGCAAATCATGGATTTCACAATAACACAACTCCAAGATTCGATAAAAAAGCAGCAGATTTATCTTGGAAAAGAACTATAGATTTTTTCAAAAAACATCTTTCTTAAAAAAGAAAATTATAAAAAGGGTATTTTATTTTAAAATACCCTTTTTAATTTTTTATCTAGGCACTCTAATTTCACTGCCCAAAAACAAAGCATTTAAAAACAGTTTATTAGTACCATACCAAGCTCCTCTAAAGTTTGGATTATCAGCAAATAAAATCACTCTTCCAGCTCCAAGACTATTTACCAAAACAGAAGCAGATGGTTTTATAAAATGTTCTAAATTATTCTTTGACACAAAACCATCTATATGAGGATTTTCTGTGTATTTAGCTACTGTAGAATAAGGGTTTTTACTTGGTGCTAAAAACACCATATTATTTTTATAAACTGGTAATTTAGAATTACGATAACCAAAACCTAAAGGATGAGTTACATCTAAGTCTACTTGAAAAATAGCTCCTCCTACTCTTTCTCTTCCTAAATGTTCTGAGGCATCTACATAAGATAATCTATTAATAGAATCCTTTTTATTTTTTGATTTTTTAGTTAATTGTTCTTTTACTAATTTTTTATCAATGGCCCATTTTGCTCCATTTGCTATAGTAATTAATGTATTTCCTTTGGCTATCCAATTTTTAAGTTTTTGTTTTTGAACAGAATCAATTTGACTATAACTACCAGAAACCATAACTAAAGTATTGTATTTATCTAGATTTGCTCTTCTAAAATTTTGCATTCTAATTTTAGTAATTGGCATATGAATTCTAGTATCTAATAAATGCCAAACTTCTCCTGCTTCATAAGAATTTACACCTTCTCCAATTAGCATAGCAGCTTTAGGTTTTTCTATAACTCTAAAATTATTACTTCCTAAATCTATCCCAGAAATACTAAACCCTGTTTCTGTACTAAATACAGGAATATTAAATTTTTCTTGTGCTAACTGAACCAATTTAAATACTTTATCAGCATTCATTTCTTGCTTACTAACCGCAATTAATAAACTGCCATAATTAAAACTTTTATCTTCGTTTACAGTTTTTATAGTAAAAGGTTTAAATGCAGACGCTAGCTTTAAACCCTTATTTTGTAAATAATATAAAGCTGCTGGTGTATTATAATCATCCCAATCTAAAATATAAGCGTAATTAGATTTAACTACGGATTTATTATTGGTAATTGATACTGTTGATAAAACTTCATCTCCAAGCTTTACTGATTTTAACCCCTTATAATCTACATTATAAAAGTTCGCAACACTCCATGCAGAAGCGTCATAAAAAACACTGTCTCTATATTTATTGTAGGTCTCAAACATCGTTTGCACCATTCTATGTTGTGGCTGTTTTAACGGAACAGTATATTTATCACCTTTTTTGTAGACTTTAATTTTATGCGTTAATAAAAAATCTACAAATGCTTTTTCTCTGTTTTTATCATTTTCGACAGAAAACTCATATCCACCAAAACCAGATTTTGCTTTTTTAGTTACAGCTGATTTAAAAAAATCTTGTTGGTATTTTCTTAAATAACTTTTATTTTCGACTGCAGCTTTAATGGTTGCAAAACTAGATGTAAATTGATTTCTAATTGTAAAAGGGAATGTAATTTTCCCATAATCTGTATCTTGAACATGACCTCTAGAACTAGCTTGTTCAAACAAAATTGCTAAACCACCTTGTAAGTCTGGATAAGAAGACCCATAACCTGGATAAGTACCATCAAAAGATTCTTTTGTATAATATAAAGAACCTAAATCATCTAAAGATTTTGAATAATACTTTGCAAACATGTTATTCAAATCTTCATAATTTTCTTTTGGCATTATTGGATCCCAAGAACCAATAGGTTTCATAGGCTCGAAAAAATAATGACTATTGGTGCCCATTTCATGAAAATCGGTAACTACATTCGGATACCATTCGTGCATCCATTTTAATTTTCCTTTACTTTCTGGATGCACTGCTAACAGCCAATCTCTATTTAAATCAAACCAGTAATGATTTGTTCTTCCTCTTGGCCAAGCTTCATTATGTTCAGCATCAATATTATCTGACACCAAATTTTTAGACTGATATTGGTTGGCCCATTGAGTATGTCTATCTCTACCATCAGGATTTATTGTTGGATCTATAAAAATTACAGCATTTTTTAGATAGTTTTTTACTTCTGCTCTATTAGATGCCACTAAAGTATAAGCTGTTAGTAATGCAGCCTCTGCACTAGAAGGTTCATTACCATGCACATTAAATCCTAATTGGATAATAACAGGAACATCATCATAATTTTTAGCATCTTCATTGGTATTTACAAAAGACAAATGTTGTTGTTTTATTTGTTCAAGATTTTTTAAATTTTCGGTTGCACTAACAGCAAACATTACCAACTTTCTATGTTCATGTGTTTTTCCATAAACTTCTATAGAAGCTCTATCTGATATTTCAGCTAATTGGGTTAAATACCCAACAATTAAATCGTGTCTTGTGTGATGTTCTCCAATCTCATAACCCAAATATTCTTTTGGTGTGGGAATTTTTTCATTAAAAGGACCTTTGCCTTTTAAATAATAATCTTGTGCAGTAATTGAATTAAAAACACAGAAAATTGATATAAAAATTACGATTAATCTAATAGTTTTCATTTTTTAATTTTCTTTTTGTAATTAATTTTTTATTCCAGGTTGTTTTAATTTCCAGTTATTTTTTGCTTTTTCTGCATCAACCATTGCTTTTACTTCAGCTAATAGCTTTTTTGCATCATAAACAATACCGTCTTTAATGGTATATTTTACTCCACCAACTCTAACAACTTCATTGTCTTTAGTCAATTTTATAGCTCCTGTACCATATAAAACTTTTAAATTTTGAAGAGGATTGGCATCAACAATAACAAAATCTGCTAGCTTACCTACTTGAACAGAACCTATTTTATCGTCCCAACCTAAAGCTTCTGCTCCATTTAAAGTTGCTGACCTAATTACTTCTAAAGGATGAAAACCAGCTTCTCTTAATAATTCTAATTCTCTTATATATGCAAAACCATACAATTGATAAATAAAACCTGAATCAGAACCAGCTGTTACTCTGCCTCCTCTATTTTTATATTCGTTTATAAATGTCATCCAAAGTTGATAGTTTTTACGCCAGTTTACTTCTTGTTCTGTACCCCAATCATGCCAATAAGAACCATGTGATATTTTGCTTGGCTCATAAAACTTCCATAAAGAAGGTAAAGTATAATCTTCATGCCATTCAGCTCTTCTTGCTCTGTGTAAATCTCTACTAGCTTCGTAAATATTAAAAGTAGGGTCTAAAGTAAAATCAAGATCTAATAATTCATTCATCACATTATTCCAATGTTCTGAATAAGGTTTTGCTGCTTGTGCCCAAAGCTTTCCTGCTTCTTCAAAACGATGTTGTTCATTTTGATAATTATAATCTAATGGATAGTTTTGAACAGTTCTATCATCAAATAAAGCTTCTGGCAAACCATACCAATGTTCCATAGAAGTTAACCCTGCTCTTGCAGAATGCAACACATTCCACCTAGCCACACTTAACTGAGCATGATGACAAGCAGAACCTAAACCTAATTTTTTATTTTCTTCTAAAGCAGCAGCCATAATTTCTGGTTCTGCTCCAAAAAATTTGATGCCATCTGCACCATTCTTAGCATTACTTCTAACCCACTCTCTTGCTTCTTCAGGAGTATTTATTCCATTTTTTGCGCCACTACCAAACCCTACATAATCAAAAATTCTTGGCGCTACAATTTTATTGGCTGCACTTAATTTTTTTAATTCTTTTGCATTAATTCCACTAGGTTGTCTTACAGTTGTAATACCATGAGCCATCCAAAGTTTAAAAACATATTCAGGACTAGCACCTTGAGAAGAACCTCCAATATGTCCATGCATATCTACAAAGCCAGGTAACAAATACATACCTTCAGCATCTAATTCTTTTCCACCACTTTTTAATTTAGGTCTTCTGCTTTCATTGATTTTTACTCCAGGGTAACCCACAACTTGGACCTTAGATATTTTGTTATCTTCTACAACAATATCAACAGGACCTCTAGGAGGAGAACCATCTCCATTAATTAACATAACTCCCCTAATAATTAATTGATTAAAAGGGCCTTCACTATTCGATTCTGTTTGAGAAAATAATGAGCTTATTGAGAGAGAAATAAATATAAAAAAAAGTGTCTTAGTTAGTTTCATAAAAATAATTTTAATGACTTAAAGATACTATTTTTTTAGAAGTATAATTTTTAGTTTTAACCTAAAAAAAGCAGTTTAGAATATTCTAAACTGCTTTTTGAAATTGTTGATATACATAGTAAACTAATCAAGAAAAAGAAAATATATCCAGGAAAAAATAGTTTAGACATAAATACAATCTCTAAGGGTTACTGTATCTTTAAACTAACCAACGTTAAGAAACAAATTAGTAAAAAGGTTTTAAAAAGGTAAAATCTTTTATCATGAACTATCTATGAATATAAATTAATTACGAATAAATTTTCAATTTACCTTAAAAGAAAACACCGCAACTATCTGTTAGTATGTCTATTAGATACATTTAAAAGATTTTCTTACTTTTATGGTTGTTTAAAAAAATCTTTATGAGAAAAATATTTTTTATAATAATAAGTTCATTTTTATTGTTATCATGTGGAAATACGGAGTATTTTGAGGGTATTGCTATACCTGCACGACAGTCAAGCAGAGGAGATTACGGTTTAGTAAATTTAAAAGGAGAATTAGTTGTTGATTTTTTTATAGATCAGAAACCTTCCCTGATGGTGGATGGTGTTGCTCATTATAAAAAAAATGGAGAAATAATATTTATTAATACTGAAGGGAAAGAAATCAAAACCAAATTTACTGAGACCCTTCATTTTAATGAAGAAAAAGCATTAGTAAGACGAGAAGATGGAAAATTAGCTTTCATTGATAAAAGTTTTAACGAATTTATTCGACTCGACGATGTAGAATCGGCAGGCAATTTTTCGGAAGGACTTTTCAAATTCAAAGATGAGGCTACTGGCTTGTGGGGATTCAAAGATAGCAATGGAAGTACGGTAATCAAACCAAATTACAATGGTGTCAGCGCCTTTAGTGAAGGATTGGCATTAGTTCATCAAATTATAGATAAAGAAAAACAGTATGGTTTTGTTGACCAAACCGGAAAAATTGTTTTCCCTTTATCATTGAAATATCAAAATATTGGAAGTTTTAAAAATGGCTACGCAATTTTTGAAAGAAATAATTTCAAAGGAGTATTAAACAAAAACTTTGAAGAGGTGTTCAAAAGTGATGAATGGAGAGAAATTTATCCTTTCTCTGAATCATACACAACAGTGGAAGGAAATGACAGAGAGTTTGGGTTAATTGATACTGAGGGAAAATATGTAATTAAGACCAGAGAGAAAATTCCACTTCGATTCTACAACGGCTTATCCTTATTTTACAATGTCTCAAACCGAAGAGGTGGTTTTATGGATATTGAAAGGAAAGTAGAAATTCGTCCTGAGTTTATAGAAGTATTACCTTTTTTATCAAATGGTGCTTGGGTAAAAGATGGACGCCAATGGGCATATATAGATAAGGATGGTGATGATATAAAATCAGCTACTAATCTAAATATTAGAAATCTTTTTCATGAAGACTTTTTGGAATCCCTATTTACCAGAAATTCTGCTATTAATTTAGACGAAACAATTTCTTCTACTTTTTATGATTTTGAAAGTATGTTTGACTTCTTTATAGATCCTGATTCAGGAATTATGTTTGACTTTATTAATACTTTGAAACCGGAATATTTTGATGAACTCTATAAAAAATTTGTTGATCAAGACACCTACAAATCTATTGCTTTAGACGAAAATTTAATCGCTGCTTTACCAGCATGGGAAAAACGTATGGATTCTTATCGCTTATTTGAATCGAATTTAAACTTTGACAAAAACTTTCAATTTAGATTACGTCATACGTTTAAAAATCCAATTAAATCAAAAAAGAGCCAAGAATTAAGTGATTCAAATGAATTACGGAGTGTAAGACTAAACTTAAGCCTAAAAAATAAAGCAAGAAATAAAGGGTCAGAAATTATAGATAGAATTACCAGTTCACTAGAGGAGAAAAACTTTGAATTAATAAAAGAGTCTCGAAATTATAAAGCTCTTGCTAATAAGGACAAAACTAAGACTTTCAAGATTAGTAGAAATGGCAATTATTTAACTATAGAACTTGACATCGTTAGCAATACAAATGCAAATAAAAATTAATGAGGCAATCATTGATTTATATTCATTGAAAAAACATACAATAATTAATCACAAATATCTCATTTAAAATATAATGAAATTTTTAAAATTCTTTTTTTTGTTTTTCTTTATTTTAGCCTGCTCAAATAATATAACTTTTATAGACAACGGCGATGATATTACTATAGAGTTTCTAGAAGGTTTGAATGAAGATCCGAATTATACATTATCTAAAGATGTGAATGGTTTTTACAGATTAAAATTAGATCGATATAGACACCAAACAATACACCGTATTACAGGGAGATTAATTCGAAATGATGGCAGACCAGTTGAAACCTTGTCGGGTGGTTTAAGGCAAAAAGTAGAATTTTCATCAAATTTGTATTGGTGGTTATTAAAAGGAGATACTGTGGCCAATATTACTTATACATTTATAAATCCACTTACTGGTGAACTTGTTTACACCAATCTACCTCCTCTTATAAACTGGAGAGATGAATTAGTCCCAACCATTAACCAAAGCAGTTATACAGATGATAATACAGGTGTATTTAATACGGTAATAGCCCCAATAAGAAATATGGAGGGAGATACCATGAAAATCACCGCTGAATATGTACACAGTATCACAGCTCAAGAGGAAGATTCGAATTTTTTTTCAACAATTGGCCAAAAAATAATAAAAGATTCGGTCTATGTCATTTTAGAATAAAAATTAAAGAATTTCTTATCCTTATTTATTGCTGAGATGCTATTGCTTAATTAACTTGAATAAAAAAATCGGATTTTTAACGGCAATATCATTATTAAGATTTCTATTTTTTTTACGAACTAAAAACATTTGTGCGCTTTTCGCATTACCATAATAGCTAGTTTCTTCCTTAATAATCTTTAAATAACTGCGGCTTTTGTAATTGTACTCACTAGTTATTGTATATCCAGAACCAAAGTTAAACTCTGAATCTCCCAACATTCTATGAAAGATATCGGTATTAAAAGTAATATAAATTTCATTGTCAATTCTAACTAGATTCCAATTCATAACCTTAGTATTCTTGGATTCTTCAGGAGTCAATTGAATATTAAAAAAATCTCTTGAAAAATCAAAATTAGTCAAATCAAAAAGTAAATTTTCTACTTCACCATTTTTCTTCTTTAAGGTTAAAAACTTATTATTTAATATTTGAAAATCAGGCATTAAGGTATTTAAAAATGAGATTGGTTTTATTTTTAACCGTTTACTATTTCTTGCAACCTTTTGAGCAATATAAAACTGATTTATATCAAGAATAGTAAAACTCTTGTAATAAACATTAGAGTAGTAATTATCTCCTGGCAATAATACTTTATCTAACCTAAAAGAAAATAAATGGTTCGTTAAATTCTGACGATTAACAAAATAATTATTAAGAAAATCATTATTAATTTTAATTGAGTCTCTTTCTCCCATTGCCAAACTATCTATCTGACCCAAAAGCCTAGCAATTGATTCTTGCTTTACTTCTATTTCTTGTTCCAATATACTTAGTCTGCCTTTGAGAGATTTCACTTTTTTCTCAAGAGATTTCACTTTTATCTCAAAAGAATCTTTCTCAGAAGTTAAAATTGAAATCTTCGTTTCCAAGTTCGATTTATCATAACTAAGCCTAACGTTTTTAGTTTTCTCATAACTAAGCCAATTTTCAATGTAACTTTTATCAATTTTACATTTGTCTAGCTCAGATTTTAATTCGATTATCTGTTTTTTCTTGGATTGCCCTAGTACCGCAAGGGTACTCATGAAAAATAGAATATAAAGAATTTGTTTCATGCAATAAAGATAGTAAATTTTGATACGACCTTCAAATGGTGCTTTTCTATAATCTATATGCTTACATCAAATACATGATCTATAGTTTCCATTTTACGTTTATTTCTATTTTACAATTAGTTATGATTTTTTACTCATAATAGGAATAAAATCGACACTTCGACATAGAGATTCCGACACAGAAAATCTATTTAGATACATAAAGCAATTGGGCTAGATATAGATATTACAATCAATCACCAAAAAGAAACCAATTTCAGCTTACTTTTCAAGGAAGGAATTTGGTCTATTTTAAATAATTAACGTGTGCAAGAAAAAAAAACTATATTTACAGGAGCTGAAATTAGGGAAAGCTCTATTCTCAGAATCGAAGTGTTTTCTAACTGCATCAACTAAATCTCTTAGAAAAATGAAAAAAAATTACTTGTTCTTTTTATTTTTATTTTCTTTTTACATGCTAAATGCTCAACTTACAGTTAAAGTTGATGGCATAAAAGAGAATGATTCCATAACCGTAATTGTTCAAAAAGGAGCTGAACAACTTTATAAAAAATATGCTAAATATAACAATGGAAATACATCTTCCGTAGACTTTTCATTGGATAGCGGAGAATGGGCGGTTAAACTAGACGCTACAGGATACACCTACCCATCCCAAAAAGTAATTGAAATTCCAACGGTTACATCAGTCTTATTTACACTTACCGAAGCTAGCGATGGTAATTATTCTTACAATTGGGTGGATGATGGTTCGGCTGCTGGGCACTCAACACAATCTTATATTGCAGAACCGACAGAAATTGTAGTATTAAACGATACTGTAAATGTACCAACAGATTTTTCTTCTATTAAGTTAAGGACTGAATATGGTGTAGTTTTGTCTGACTCCATAAAACCTTGGTCGAAAGAAGATAGTTACCGACTATATAAAATGTTTTCTAATTTACCCTATGACCCCTATGGCGAAGGAAATAGTATAGATTTTGCTGCAGGAGAAAATGTGAGAGGTATTTTTATGTTAACAGACCAGGAGTTAAGTGAGGACATAACCATTAATAACTCTGGAGAGGTACCTTACGCTACTATTAGTCAAAGTGCGTTTACCTATGCTGAACCACAAATTGTTAAACTAGATGGCATTAGAGGGAAATTTTTCTCCAAAAGATTATATCATGCAGTGGTCAACTTCATTACAGACTTTGCCAATAATGAAGAAATTTTAAATTGGTTGGCTAGAGAGCGTTTTGGTATTCAATTTGTAAAACCCAGTGAATTTGCCCAAGTTTTTAGCGAAGAAAATGAGACATTTATGGGAGACGATAAATCTAACTTTCAAGATTTTTATAAGACAGAAAAGTTAGAGATTTTAGCCATGTTTGAAGAGTTGCCAGAAGGATTTCACAAGCAAGAAGGTTTGCAATATTTGGTTCGTAGAATAGATGGCCAAGATCATCCCGATCCTGCTTATAAACTTGCAGCAGCTATTGCTTGGACGGGACTAAAAACTATAGAATTTATATCAAAAGCTTTTATCAGTAGTAATTTAAGCGATACTAGACGTTTAATTTTACATGAAAAAGCGCACTTTTTATGGGAATACACCTTTGATGATAACACAAAAGAAGATTGGACAGAACTAGGAGGCTGGTTTGAAGACCCAACAACAGCTTCAGGTTGGTCTACCTATAATACTACAGAGTTTGTTTCTGCATATGCACATGCGAAAAACCCTAATGAGGATATGGCAGAATCTATTGCCATCTATCTAACCAACCCTGATCGGTTAATTAGTGTATCTCAAAAAAAATATGAATTTATACGAGATCGTATAATGCATGGTACACGATATGTATCCATTATTCGAGAAGATTTAACTTTTACCGTTTATAATTTATATCCTGACTACACCTTCCCTGGAAAAATAGTTGAGTTGAATTTGGAAGTTGAGGGCATCCCAGAAGAAGACAAAAAAGTGACCATGAAAATCCGTTTAGCTTCTGAAAACCCTTCTATTGATGGTGCAACGGGAGCCTATGTTCGTTTTGCTTCTTCTGTTGGAACTATTTTTGATATTGGATTGAATCCAGTAAATGGAAGTATAGATTCTGTATTAGTGGGATCTGCAACACTAAGCAAATTAGCTAAATCTGGCTATTGGACCTTATCTAGTCTACGAACGTGGGATCAAACGGGTAATCAGCGGTTTGAAAATACCTCTACAGTTGGAGCAAAATTATTTGTAGAAAACCCTAAAGAAGATCTTATTCCTCCTAAATTTTTGGACTACAATCTATCAGTTATAGATAGTACTTTTAATAACAATGGAGAAATAGATCCGAATGGTGAGCCAGGAAAAGCTATAAAAATCGTTTCGAAATGGGAAGAAATAAATACCCCTCTTAAATATGGAGGAGATATTTCAAGAATTGATTTCCCGAACCCAGATCAAGCAGAAACATATTATAAAGAAACATATGGAACAAATATTAACCCTCAAGATACTCTTAAAGTGAATGTGGGGTATATGTATATTCCAGACTATTACCCCTCTGGATATTATGCCACAACTTATTTGTACACTGGAGACCCTGCAGGTAATTATAGTTATGTTCAGTTTTCAAACGACCCAAATAATAATGGATGGATCAATAATTCTAATAACTTTGGTGCTGTAAAAGATTCCGTATACATTGAAACCAAGTATCCTGATATTGTAAAACCAGAAATAGATTTAAATAATATTACAATTGTAGCTGAACCCACCAATCCACAAGCACCAAACGGAGAGACAAGAGTAGATATTAATTTCAATGCGAGAGATTTTTCTGATTTTCCAGGATATGAGGCTGGCGTCTATTCGGTAAATTTAACTCTTAGAGATCCTCAAGGTAATAAATTTGGTTATCAAACAGGAAATGGCACTATGAATCATCCAGATCTTGATTTGGCAGATACTGAGCCCGTTTTAGATAATGAATGGAGAAATTACCGGTTTAACTTAACTTTACCTGTTGGCTCTGCTCCTGGTGTTTGGGGTATCTCTGATATTGTTATTCAAGATAAGGTTGGAAATACGAAAAGCTACAATTTTGAAGAGTATGTTCGTTTTGATATTATAGAATCTGACGTTGAGTTAGAAGAACCCTTAGAAGTAGAAATTATAGACAAAGTTATTAATGCTGGAAATGTAACATCAGTAAAAGCAAAAATGTCTTGTAAGCCTTGTTCAGGTTTAAATTATGTAGCAACTATTTATTCAAGATTTGGCGGTGGATCAGTTGTTCGAAATGAGGGTGTATTATCTGCAGATGAAGTTATCGTAGAAGATTTGAATACCTCTGGTATTTTGGATGGAGAAGTTAATTTAACTGTACAACTTACAGATTCAGAAGATAAGTTAGTAGCAACTAAAACAACAGCGTACACAAAAGATGTTGTATACCCAAAATCCTATTATTCTAGAACAAATTTGGAAAATGAGGGGACTAGCTCTCTAGATGACTTCATAATTGAGGTCATAATAGAAACACAAGATGTTGGAGGTTCTTATAATTTAGATATTGATAATGAAGATACTTCCTCTAAGGGTAATACTTATTCCACTTTAACTTTCAGTGGAGAACTTACCTCAGAGGTTACTGAGTTAAGTAATATCGATATAACATCACTAGAAAACGGCGTTTATAAATTTGATTTAATTGTAACGGACCCTAATGGAAATATTGGAGAACCTGAAACCCTGTATTATTTAATTGAAGAGAATAAGATTACATTGTTGGGAAGTACGAATACATTAAGTGTAATGAACCATACATTAGGAAATTTACTTATGTATCCAAATCCAGTTAATGATGTTTATTATATAGAAACAGATCAAGAGCTTCTGTTAGAAATTATTGATATACACGGTAAACTAATCAAGAAAAAGAAAGTATATCCAGGTAAAAATAGTTTAGACATAAATATAATCTCTAAAGGTTACTACATTTTTAAACTAAGCAACGGTAAGGAACAAGTTAGTAAGAAGGTTTTAAAAAGGTAAAATCTTTTACCTAGAACTAAAACTTAAAATAATTTTAATTAAAACATAAGGTGTCTATTGTCTGGATAAAAATCCTGCGTTTAATTCCCATTCAAGATAATTAGGTGCATTTGGATAAGCCGTATTAAAAAACTCAACTTTACCGTCATTATCTTTATCACGAAAATGCCCCCATCTTATCCATGAACCTGTTGGTTCATAAAAATTATTAATAAAACTATTAGTTTGATCAGTATAATTAGTCCCCGATTTTTTTAAGACTTGAATTGACCAACCGTTGTAGAAGTTATTAGAATCCGTTTGATTATCTCCTGTTCGAGTTAAAATAATTTCTTCGATGTTATCACCGTCCAAATCATAAAAGTTAAAATCTGTCACTATACCTTGACCACTTATAGAAGATTCTGGAAGTCGCAAAGTTTCTCTATTAATATAGTCAATTCCATCACCAAAAATGATTAGTGGAGTATTATCATAAGTATTAACATTACCGTAAGTCCAATCATGACCTCCAGATATAATATCAAGAAAACCATCTTTATTTACATCATAAAACTCTGCATTATACATCCCATTCATAAGGTTTTGATTAATTAATTGAGTAGTTGGGTTAAAAACTCCATTATTATTTACAAAAATGGCTGATTTTCCTCTACCTGCGTCAGTAACGAGAACATCTAAATCACCATCATTGTCAAAATCTCCTGAAGCTCCGCCATGATAAAAAGATTCTAAACTTGTATAATCAGTTTCTAAATAACCTCCATTTCCGTTACTAATCAGAGATTTATTAAACTCACCAGGAAAGGGTTGTTTATCATAACCATGTCCAATTAAAAAGAAATCTACATAGTTATCACTATTAAAGTCTCCAATAAGAAATTTACGCCCATGCACTAAACCATAATATTTATTGTCATTCTGAGTGTCAGGTGTAAAGTTTCCATTACAGTCTCCAATAAAAAATCTTATTAGTTGTTTTCTATCATAACCAGTATAGCCTTGAAGGTAATCAACATAATTGTCGTAGTTATTTCTATAACCAACAATATCTAATATTCCATCATTATTATAATCAACAAAAGCACCTCCGAACCCATATTCCCAGTCTTCACCTAACCAGTAAGACATATCCATATTAATATTACCTGATAACATTAATGGATATTTTATATCAAATAAATCATATGATGTATTGTTTAAATCAATTTGCGGTGCATTATTAATACAATTAAAAATAAAATTAGCAGTTAAAGAGATGTCAGCGGTTACTAAAATTATTTTTGGATTATCAGTTGAGCCATCAGACCAAGTATCAAAAGTATAATTTGAATTTGGAATAGCTTCTACACTTATTTCTGTACCTTGAGGAAAAACACCCCCTTGAGAACTAACTGTACCTCCTTCACCAGCAATTATAGTTATTCTAAAGTCTAATTCAGAC
>ENA-OUOG01002824-OUOG01002824.1-marine-metagenome-genome-assembly--contig:-NODE-2824-length-17272-cov-6.252283_pt1 | contig 17272 bp, 13 predicted proteins | sample MGYA00248635_ERZ508505 | MGnify/ENA primary metagenome ERZ508505 (study PRJEB26176, sample SAMN06267871) | marine metagenome | isolation source: Saanich Inlet, British Columbia, Canada | place: Pacific...
GGGATGTAAACGCCCCGCGGGGGATGAAAAACCCGTTCGGGGACGAGTCGAAGTGGGGGGAGAAGGAAACGACCACGGCGGACGACGTGGCGCTGGACCCGCAGAAGCTGATGGACGCGCTGCGCAAGGAGGACGAGCGGCTGAAGACGGGGGAGGAGGAGGATGGCGAAAAACACGAAAAACGCGGCGAAAAGAGGAACAAACGCGGCTACAACGCCGACCGCGAGGAGGCGGAGCCCACCGAGGAGGAGATGGAGGCGTTCCGCATGAAGCGGAAGCGCGAGGACGACCCGATGGCCGCGAAAGACGCGGGGACGAAGGGGTACGACCTGGTGTAGGCAGCCGTGCTCGAGCCGGCTTCTCCCGTCGTCGTGTTCGTCGTCGTCAGAGGTAGGCTATAGGAAACGAAGAATCGCGCGGTCCTCGACGATCGTCATCCGCGAAGAAAAAAAGGAATCCTCTCCATTCACATCGCGCCCGCTCCGCTTCTCACGCGGTCGCCGCGAGCTGCGGCACCTCCTCCGAGAGCGCCGCCCCCGTGGCCCTGACCTTCTCGATCCATCCGTCGAGCCGCCCGCCGAGCTCCGCGATCTGCGGCAGCAGCAGCACGCGCGGCTGCACCCACGTGACGTTCACCTTCCCCGCCACCTGGTCGATGACGCCCTCGATCAGGCGCGCGCTGAGCGCCTTCATGAGCAGGTACTCCACCCCGTCCACGGTCAGCTTCGTGCGTTGCGCGATCGTCTCCATGTCAATCTCGCGCTCGTCCGCGGGCGCGGCGAAGACGATGCGCAACAGGCAGAGGATGGTGATTTTCTCCCTCAGCTTGCGCTCGTGCGCCACCAGCGCGGGCTGCGCGTTGAGCGCGTCGGCGTGTGCGACGCAAAGCGCGTCGTACGCGTGCAGGTCGCCGTCGTTGAACGCGTTCAGGATGTCGACGAGCCAAGCGAAAGTCGTGCCGACCAGCGCACCGCAGATGGGGTGCGCGATGAGCTCGGCGAAGCCGTACACGTCGTCGCCGAGAAGCGCGGCGAGCGACAGGTCCACGGCTAAGTCGCGCTTTGTGCTTTCCGGGAGCGTCGAGCTCTCGACGTGCGCGAGGTACAGCATGCCTTCCCGGTAAAACTCCGCGAATGCTTGCTTGGCTTTGTGGTACTGGCTCGCGACGTAGTGGTACGCCGCGGAGACCGAAGGGTCGGGGCTGGGCATGGCATCCAAAGAGCCTTTGCCGTCGGGGCCCTCGATGGCGGCGCGCGCGTCGGTTAAACGCGCTTCGTGCACGAAAAGGAGCGCGACGTGCATTCTGAGATAAAGCACGGGCTCCTCGCACCCGGGTTGCTTGTTTTCGATGAGCTTCTCGATGACGTTCCCCATGAACGCGCCCGCGGCGGCGCGGTCGGCGTACCGCGAGGAGACCGCCACCGCGAGATGCCCGAGCTTGAGCGGCGAGATCTTGTGCTCGAAATCCACGACGAAGTTGTGGTAGAGCTGCACGAGCCGGTCGCCGGTTTGGAAGTCGGGCATAGCCACGATCTCCTCCAGCTTCATCGTGAGCTGGTGCCACAGCTTGCGGTCGTACAGCTCGCGGAGCGCGTCGTACTGCGCAGCCAGGGGGGGAGACCCCGAGGCCTGCGCCGCGAGCCAGGACTCCACCGCGGCGGACATGACGACGTTTCCGTGCCGTTTAGACGCGACGTCGAGAAACGCGGATCAGATCTGAGCGCACGTGCCGCTCCTGACCGGGCGCGTCGGGGCTTTCACGAGCGCGCGGGACGGCTCCACGCCACGGGAAGCGCGCTGCTGCTGCGCTTCGGTCGCGTTCGGTCGCGCGTGCGCGAGAGTGGGGGGTCGGCCGGTGCGCACGACCTATTTGAACGATCGCGAAAAGGTCAACTCGTAGGTCTCTCTCCCCTCTGCGCCGGTGTGCGCAGCTGCGGATTCGTCTTTCTCCGTTTCTCGCTCGAAACGAGAAAAGTCGGCAGCGCGGCTCACATCGATCTCGCGCGCGTTCTTCCGTCGCGTAGCGCCATGTCGGAGCTCGAGCGCCTCCGCGAGGAGGCCGAGGCGGAGATGCGCCGCAAAGCGCCGAGGTACGCTCTCGACTCCCCAACTCTCCACGATCCTCTCGCGCGTCGCCTGCGACGCCTCGAACCCCGGCCGTCCGCGAGTCGTCCCATCTCGCTGACCGCCGACGCGCCCGCCGCCGATCCCCCCTCCCCGCAGGACCCTGGACGGCGCGGACGTCCACGCGAAGCGCCGCAGGACCGACCCCACCGCGGGTGACGCGATGCCGAGCGGTTCCGCGGACCGAAAATCGATCGCGGACGGAGCAGAACCCGCCGACGCCGCGCCGGGGGAGGACGACGCCGAGCTCGATGTTTCACTGGAGCGCTACGAGTACGCCGCGACGTCGTCTATCCTCGCCGGAACGGGCGGCGTCGGGTTCGCGGCGACGTGTGCTTTTAACCGCGAGAAGAGCGCGACGAAAGAGCTGCTGGAGCTTCTGCGGCCGCACGTGCGCTGGCGCGACGACGCGGAAGCGGACGCGGATGGCGTGGACGACCCCGCCGTCGACGGCGCCGGTCTTCGAGACGAATCAGAAAAAGATCAAAAAGCGACGTCTCCGCCGCCGCGTCTGCGTCTGAACCCGGTGAAGATGCCCGGTCGCGGGTTCGTGTTCGTGCGTCTTTCCGTGGCGAAAGACACGACGACAGACGAACAAGACACCGGCGAAACGAAGGAAGACGAGAAGACGTATGAGCAAAGAGTCTCTAAATCTCTCGGCCGCGCGGTTTCGCGCGCGGCGCGTTTGTTGACGGCGTCGGTGCGCGCCGGCGCCGTCCCGTCGCCGCGGTGGGTGGAGAAGGTGGTGGCCATCCAGGCGACGTGCGCGATGCCCGAAATTTCGGAGACAGCGGCGGAGACAGACAAGGCGGAGACAGCTTCTTCGGTTCTTCGCGACACCGTGAAACGCGTCGTCGCGTGTTTGGACGCGGAGGCGCTTCAAAAAAGTCGCACCGCCGGAGGCTCCGACGACGGTAAGGACGACGACGGTAAGGACGTTCTTCGGTTCGCCGTCGCGTTCGCCAACCGGTTCCGAGGCATGGGCGGCGAGACGAAAAATAAGACCCGCGATTCGTCGAATTCGTTCAAGAGGTACGCGCGCGAGTTCGTGGTTCCCGCCGTGGCGGCGGCGGCGGAGAGCGCGCTCGGGACGACGAAGATATCCCTCACCGACCCGGACGTTTGTTTTTTCGTGGAGGTGCTCTCCGTGCCGAATGAGGGCGCGGACGGGTCGAGGGCGGGCGGATACGTGGAGAGGCTGGCGATCGGCGCCGCGGCGAAGTGCGACGGGGTGTTCGAGCTCAAGCGCGGCGCGATACGGCCGGTCGCGCTCAAGCGCGCGAGCGAGGCGACCGGGTGACAGCGGCGAGGTAGACGAAGACTCTTTTCGCAAACGCCGGATCGTCGTTCGCATCGCCTTGCTCACAAAAATTTTCTCGAGTCTCGCGCTTCCAAATCTGCCAAATCTGCCAAATCCGTCATCAGTCCGAACGGCGCGCGACATGTCGGATCCGGCCACGCCCGCCGAGCCCGCGGAGGACGGCGCGCCGGCGCCTCCTCCGGAAGGCGCCGGGGACCGCACGGAGTCCGCGCCCGCGACGGAACCCGGGGACGAAACGACGGAGGATGTCCCGAACCCGGCCGATTCCGCGCCGGGGACCGAGGCGAACGGGGGCGAGGACGACTCGCCCGCCGAGTCTTCCGCGGCGGACGACGACGCGGCCGCCGAGCCTGCCGAGGGCGACGCGGAGGCACCCGAAGCGAACGCCGCGGAAGAGAAAGAAACGGACGACGCCGACGCCACCTCCGGGGCTGATCCCGCGACGACCGCCGATGCCGATCCGGGCGATGCCGCCGCGGATGGCGATGGCGAGCCGGACGCGGCGGCGCCCGCCTCTCCGGCGACCGAGACCGCCGACGCTGGGGGCGACGCGGAGTCTGACGAGGCGGGAGGAAAGAACGCACCTTCTCCACTCGGCGACCCCGAGGCGTTTGACGCGAGAAAAGACGACGCCGGCGACGACGCCGAAAAAGAAAAAGACGCGGCGGGCTCCCGCTCCGACGGAGAAGTCGTCTCCGTCGAGGCGAGCGACTCGGACTCGGACGACGGAACAAGTCTTTTCTCAGACGGCGACGACGGCTCTTCTTCCTCCCTCCACCGAGCGAACGCGTCTCAGCACATCGAGGGCTTCGACGACGACTTCCGCGGCGGGAAAGGAAAAGCCGAGGGCGTTTCGGGTCCGGGCTCGGAAGACGACGACGCCGTGGAGGGTTTGCGCGGGCTCGAGTTGAGGGAAGAGGACCGCGACGATTTCGTCGACCCCGTGGAAGAGTTGGACGCGCTGGTGAAGCGCACGGCGCTCGAGCGCGACGCGCTTCGCGCGGAGACCGCCGCGCTGGAGGTTCGCGTGGCGACTGCGCTGGCGAAGAAGCGCGGCGAGAAGGTGACGCGCGGGGGCGCTGGTTCTTTGGAATCGTCCGAGGAGGCGAAGGAGGACGAGGCGGAGTTTTCCGCGTCGTTGACGCGATGGCGCGAGATGACGAGTCTCCGCGACGCGCGCGCGGCGGCTTTCGATCGCGAGCGTTTGGAACTGACCGCGCGCCTGCGCGACGCTTCCGCCGAGGCGGACGCCGCGCGTCTGGCGCTGGTGGAGCGTTTGGAGCAGACCGCGAAGACGGCGCAGTACGAGAAGACGGGGAAAGCTTTGGCGTCGTCGTCGGCGCGTCGTCGATTGGCGGAGGAGCGCGACGCGGAGACTTCGCTGTCGCGCGCGCGTCTGGTGTTGATCGAGTCGACGCGCGCGCGCTCCGCTTTGGAACGTCGCGTGAAGGAGAAAGAACACCTCGCGGAAGGTTTGAAACTCATCGACTTCGAACAGCTGAAGATGGAGACCGTGGCTTTGAAGGAGAAGTTTCACGAGCGCGCTTCGGATTACGAGAAGATCAAGCGCAAGACGAGCGACGTCGTGCAGGTTTTGACGCACGCCAAGGAGAAGTTGCGTTTCACGCGCGAGGAGAATCGCGAGTTGACCGAGGAGATGGAGCGCGTCGATCGGCAGAGCAAGGTGAAGGGCGACGTCATGCAGCGTTTGAAAGACGAGATCGCCGCGTTCAAGAAGGAGAACGAGGCGATGCAGAGCGAGGCGGCGACCATCACGGACCCGACGCTCCTGGATGACTACGCGGACAAAAAACGCGACGCGCGCGAAGCCAAGGCGCGGCTGGAGACCATCGCCGCCGAGCTCGACGCGTTGGCGCTCGAGACGACCGATTTGTCTGGAAAAAACTCAAACGCGAGAGCGGCGAGGCCGAAAGCCGCCGCGCCGGGGAAAACGAGCGGCAAAGGCGCGTCCGCCGCGGCGCGCAGAGCCGCGGGCGCCCCGACGCCGCTCCTCGAGCTGTAGCGCGTGCTTTTGGAAGAAAAAACACTTGCACTTGACGATGAAAGGCCAAATCGAGCGTCGACAGCTCATGAGCTCTCAACATCGCTTTTCCCGCGTTTTCCGATGAGATCCGATGAGCACTTTTCGTGTCGCCATGGTGCAACTCCCTCCCCCCGCGCCGGACCCGTTCCCCCCCCCCTCCTCGATCGCGCCCACCGGCAGCCGCGTGCGCATCCACGGTCTGCAGGCTAAGCCCGAGTTCAACGGCAGGGATGGCCGCGTTTGTTCGATCGACCCGGAGAGCGGCCGCGTCGTGGTCGAGGTCGAGGCGCACTCCGGCGCGTTGCTTCGCCTCAAGCCCAGCAACTTGTCGCCCTCGCCGAGCCCGCCGTTAGAGGCCGTCGCGGAGGTCACCAGCACCGGCCACCTGCCCGAGCGCGAGTACCTGTGTTTGAACGAGACGCTGATGAACGGACGTCTCGCAGTGAACGAGATGAACTACGGCAACGTGTGTAAAAAAGTCCGCAGCGGCGCGCAGGGGTTCGCGGATCTCGCGCAGCTCGCGGACATGAAGATCATGGCGCGTTTAACGAGCCGCATGTACAGCGAGTGGACGAGTGGGAAGCTCCCTGACGGCAGTCTGGGTGGTGTGTACCACTTCCTCAGACTCAACGCGGAGAACACGCTCGCGCATTACAAGAAGAACGCGCCTCCCGGCGCTCCTCTTCCCGAAAACGTGAAACAGATGTATTCCGCGTGGTGCGAAGAAAGCGACGTCGCTCGTTGGGGCGACTCCGCGTCGCGCCGCACTGGGTTGTTCTTCCTCGTGGAGGACACTAAGGACGGCGCGGTGCTGGTGGACGAGAAGGACGGCGCGGTGTACGAGGTGTTCGGGATCAAAGAGACGGTTTGCGAACCCATCGTCCGCGGCGGCGGGTACTTACCTCAAGCGGTGACGACGACGCTTCTGCCGTGGCGCGGACGGATCGTGTACGACGGAGTGATGAAGGGCAACGTGGGGGGACACATCACCCCCGCGGTCGCCGCGATGCTCGAGGAGCGCGTGCGCCGCGCGCGCGAGTGCGGCGCGGTGGTGAAGAACATCTCGCACTACGGGCCGTTGAGCGACGCGTACGACGCGTCCAAATCGATCGCAGCGGAGATCGAGCGCGCCGCGAGCGATACCGACGACGCGGAGGCCGTGCGTTTGGCGAAGAAGTTCATTGCGTTTCCGGTCGCGCCGGGCGTCGCGGGGGAGATGTGGATCATGCGCCGGTTCGGATACACGAAACTGGAAAACCCGCGGAACATGTTGCTGTGCATGGCCGGTCCGATGGCCGCGCCGAACGGCCCGGCGTTCACGAAGGATCTAGACCCGACCCCGGAGGAGCTTCTGCGGTACGCGCTGCAGTGCGCGCAAGGTTTAGGCGGGCGACCGAAGATGATGGGCGTCGACCACCAGATTGCGCAAGTGCGGGTGGCGGCGGCGCTAACGAAGGCGGGGGGCGGGGACGGCGACCTGGGGAAAAACAACAAGATCATCTGCGGGTACTACCCGCCCCCCAGCCAGGAGGAGATGGAGCTGTCGATTCGGTCCGGCGGGGTACTCTGATTCCCATTGGAATATGTACATGTATTGTCGCTGTGATGTTTTCACGGTCGATGATGGTATCACATCCGCGCGGCGCTACGGGAGTCTAGTCGAAACCCCCCCTGTTTCTCTCCCGGACAGACGATCCCCCGGGGTCGAGCTGCATGAGCTCGCGTATGCCCTCGGTGACCAGCTTGACGTGCGACTGGACGTTGGCCACCTCGTCGACGCGAGCCTTGACTTTCTCCCGCAACGCCGCGATCTTCTTCTCCGCGAACGCCTCCGCCTGCGCGAGGTCCATCTCCGCGTGGAAACCCAGGCCGACGTTCACGAAGACGCGGCTCGTGTCCGGCACCTCAGCCTGGCAGTATACCTGAGACCCGAGGTCCACCAGCGTGCGCATCTCCTCTCTCCCCTCCTCGCGAAGCGACTTGGCATTCACCGCGAGCGCCTCCCACTGCAGCACCTCCCGCTGCGTCTCGTCCCTCGCGCGCTCCGCAGCCTCGAGGTCGGGACGTAGACGCTCGCCGATGAACCGCTCGTACTCCGCGATCTTCGCCGAGCGCTGCTGCTGCACCGCGGCGGGAGACGCCATCGTGACCGCGCGCGGACGCGAGTGACGAGAGAATCAAGTGCCGCCGCTTCCGCGAAACCGCCGGGCGCTGGTCCGACTGCGTCTGGAAAAGGTAAAAATTTTCTGGAAAAGCTGCGCGCTTTGTGCAGTTCTGCCTTTCTCCATGGGCAAACAGTCTGGCGACGCGTTTGAAAAAAAGCGGGAGGGCGATCTTTTATTAGGGTAATTCGCGCGCCGCCCCGGGCCCAGATCGGGAAGCGCGCGGTTGTCCCATCGCTTCGTCGTACAGAGTGCGATCGAACACGTTCGGATCGCGGTCGGGGCGATACCGCATCGTCAAAGTAAAGGCGCGCGCGCGTTCCCTGGGTTGATACCCCAGCGAAACCGCGCATCATGCCCGTCACGCGCACGTCGAAGATGCTGGCGTACGTCAACTACCGCATGAGGGTGACGATCGCGGACGGGCGGCAGATCGTCGGGCGGTTCATGGCGTTCGACAGGCACATGAACCTGGTGCTGTCGGACGCGGAGGAGTTCAGGAAGCTCCCGCCCAAGAAGGGGCTCAGCGAGGAGGAACGGCAGACCAGGAGGGTGCTGGGGTTCGTGCTGCTCCGGGGGGAGGAGGTGGTGAGCCTCACCGTCGAGGGGCCGCCCCCGAGCGAGGACAGGCGCGCCGCAGCGCAGCAGGCGCCCGCGGGGCCCGGCTCGGGGCGCGCCGCGGGGCGAGGCCTGCCGGGCGGAGCAATGGGCGCCGCCCAGCCGGGGCTCCAGGGACCGGTCACGGGAGTCGGAGGGCCGGCGGCGGCGCACATGCGCCCGCAGTTTGCCTCCGGCCCCGCCATGCGGCCCCCGGGCGGGCCGCCGCCGGGGTTCCGCCCCGGCATGCCCCCCCCAGGGTTTCGCCCGGGCATGCCGCCGGCGGGCATGCCTCCCCCCGGGTTCCGCCCGGGCCCGCCCGGGCCGCCCATGTAGGCCGATGCCGTGACATAGAGACCGAGACGGAAAACAAAACACATCGCGCGTCGATAACGCTCGTCTCGTCCGCGCCGTCGTCTGTGGTGTCTCTCGAAAAAATGCATCCTCTCGCTCTCTGCACTACTCGCGCCCGATCCGGGCGTTCGCGTCGACGGACCCCACGAGCGCGACGACGGCGACCGCGCGCGCGACCGCGCGCGCGAGCGTCCCCGCCGGGGACGTCCCCGGGGACGGGGACGTCAGGAACGGCCCGAAGCGTCGCGAGAGGAACGCGAACGCGACGCCGAGCGTCTCGAGAAACCGAACGCGCTCGCGCTCGCGCGAGCCGCCGTCGCCGTCGACGTCGAAGAGGCTCCAGTACGAGCGATCGGAACCGCACCACCCGTCGTCGTCTGTCTCGCCTGTCTCGTCGTCTTCGCCGTCTTTCTTTTTCGTCTTCGTCTTCGTCGCGTTCGTTTCGTCCTTCGCGCGGGGTTGCGACTTTTTGACGCGCGGGGAGACAGACGACGACGACGCGCGAGAGGACCGACGCGAATGAGGAAAAAAAGGAGACGTCGTCCCGTCGAACGCGACGCGTCTGACTTTCGGCGCGGCGGCGGCGGCGACGAGCGCGAGCCACGCGGCGGTCAACGCGCACCCGCACAGGTGTTGTCTGACCGTGTACGCGCCCGCGTTACCCTCCTCCAGCGCCATCGCGATGGGGTCGAACGAGTCGATCATCGCCGTCGCCTCGGCGCGCACCGCGCCGGCCAACGCGGCGAGCCGAGCCAAGCCGACGACGTCGCGCGCCGTTCGCTCCGCGCCGCTACGCCACGCCTCGCGTTTCATGAGCGCGCGCTGAGACGCCACCGCGAAGACGGCGCGGTACACGTCCACGCAGTCCAGCGCGAACACCGCGCAGAACGCGGTGAGCCACTCGTGCGTGGCAGACGCGCGCCACAGCACCAGCACCGCGCACACCCTCACGCCCCGCGTCACCCGGAGCGTTTCGCGAAACAGCTCGTGGCTCGCCTCGAGGGCGCCCGGCGAAGCCTCGTCCCGCGTCCCCGCGAGGGTCAGGAGGTCGCTCCCGTCGTCGAACGCGGCGTTGTGCACGGGCGCGGGGAGGGCGCGGTGCGCGCGCGCCAGCGCCGCGGCCGCGTGGTTGGGCAGGAGCCTCGCCATGCGTTCGAGGCGACGAGAGGCGTGCGGTCGAGAGTGCGAGAAGAAGGCTGTGTCTGTGCGTGTGCCGAGAAATTGACGACGAGGGAGGAAAACGAGTGGCGTCGGAACCCGGTGCGTAGACTACATATTTCTTCTCGTCGCGCGTTTCGCCTTCGCTCGTCGACGACGACGGCGGACGCGTCACCCCCACAGCGTCCCCGCGACCACGGACGCCCTGCCGATGGAGTCCACCGACCACGGACACCGCCACGTGCCCCCGTGCACGGCGTGTCGCCCGAAAACGTCCATCGGATGTGCTGCGTTTTTTTTTAAGGCTTGGTCTTCGCCTTCGTCATCGTCGTCTTTCGTCGTCTCTTCCCGTCGGCGCCCCGTCCGGAAGTCGCGGTCCGCGCCCAGGTCGCGGAGCAACAAAACCGCCATCGTGTCTCGCGTCTCGTCGGCGTCGAACGGCCGCAGCGGCGGGAAGTGTTTCTGCCCCTCCAGCGCGATCGACACGGCCTTGACGTGCTGCATGGACCGCGTGCGCGAGCCGGGGGCCATGTTCGCGCTCGTCGCTACGCCGCGCGCGCCGCACACGACGGCGCGCCAATTTTGCATCGTCTTCGATAAAGCGTAATTCGGACCCTGCAGGATGACGTGCCCGTCGTGCACGTACACCGTGCGCGTCTCGGTTCGAGGCTCCTCGGTTCGATGCTCCTCAGTGGCGTTTTCGTTTGTCCTTCGCGTCACGGGCGCGCGGCAGTTGGGCACGAACCCGCCGCCGCACACCAGGCCGACGAGTCGTCGCCAGTGGAAGACGCCTTCGTTTTGTTCGGCGTCCCGCTCGCGTCCTTTCGCGTGGCGCCAGGCGGCTTTTGGAATCGGAAACGCCGTCCCCGGCGACGACAGGAACGCCGAACAAACGCGTTCGTTGCCGAGCGTCTCCTGTAAAGAGGTGAGAATGAGGTCACACGCGAGCGTCGCGCGGACGTGCGCCTCGCCGTCCGCGTACGCGTACGCGCCGACGACGATGCGGTTGAACGTACCGGTTTCGAAAACCGTACGAAGCCATTCGGCAATCTCCGGCGTTTGTTCGCACAGGTCGGCGCCGCGGAGACGAGTATTAGTAATAGACGCGTACGGTACGGCGTCGGCGCGTTTCGTCTCTCCTGTCTCTTGTTTTTCGTCCGCGGTCACTTTTCGTGAAGAAGCATCGTTCGAAGCATCTGTATCGTCGTCTACGAACGGTACGTACATCGTTCCTTTCTCCGAACTCGCCGCGACGGCGACGGCGTCGTCGAGCTTATCGCCGGCGCGCGCGACGAGCGCGACGCTCGCGCCGAGGCGGAGCAGCGGTTTCAGCGGGCACAGCTCCGAGGTGCCCCCGAGAAGCGCGAAGAGCGTGTCGTGTAAATCGTCACCGGTCCAGTGCTCGTTTACCTCTTCGGCGACCGATGTAAGCGCGTCGACGACATCGGGCTCGACGCAGCCGTCCTCGGCCCAGCCCCGCGCTCTTCCTAACGCGGCGTCGCCGACGAGACGAGAGCGCTCATGTTCGCGTTCGCCGAGTTCCGACCGAGGAGCGCTTTCGTGTTCGCCGGATCCGCCTCGGACGATCGCGGTGCGGAAGAACGCGCGTGCGGGAGCGCTCATGGCGTCGTTTAGGGAGACGCATTTGCCGTCCTTTTGGCGCCACTGGAGGGTCTCCGCGGCGGCGGCCAGGCCAGCCTCGCACGACGCGACGCAACGCGCGGGGGGCGCGACGCTCTGCAACTCCGCCAAGCGCACGGCGTGCTTGGCGTACCCGTGTCTCCAATCCTTCTCGCCGAGGAGCTCCGCGGCCAACGCCGCGCCCTCTTCCGTGCCCAGCCCGAGCGCGGCCGCGGCCCACACGGACTTCGCGGGGCCGGTCGTGCTCCGGACGCCTCGCGCGTCCGCGGGGAAGGAGACGCCGGACGCCATCCTCCGAGGCGCGGAGGGCAATGGGCTGTCTCGGAGCGAACCGACGTCACCACCAAAAACGACTTCGAGAGTTGGCACACTGAAAACGTGTCAGCTGTCAGACCGACCGAAGTGGGCACGATTTTGAAATATTCCGAGCGGCGACCGCCGGCTCGCACTGTTCTCCGCGCGAGCGCCGTCGCGACGACCGTTCGCGCGACTTCTCGGGCGATGGGCGCGGACGACTGGTTCGGCCGCGAGCGCGGCTTGGGCGAGGGGGAGGCCGCCAACCTCGTGTACGCCGCCGATTTCGACGCGAACGAGATTGAGTTGCTGGAGCTCCCCGACGATCTGCTGCAGCGCGCGCGCGAGGGCGAGGAGCTCATCTTCAAGGGCGCCCCCGACGAAGAGGCCGTGCTCTGCACGTCCGACGCCACGTACCTGCTCAAGCGCGTGGAGACCTCCAACACGCTGCTGCTGATGCGCGGCGCCTCGGGCGTGATCAACGACCGCCGCGAGGACGAGGACGAGGCGGACGAGCAGAACGCGACGCGGACGAACGCGACGCCCTCTTCGGCTAAACGTCGACGCGTCTCCGACGCGTCCGCGGGAGGTCCGGTGACGCCCGTGACCGAGCCTCGGCCGGCGCGTACGGTCGCCGCGTTCGCCGCGAACGAGGACGGCCAGCCCGACCTCATCGCGCACGCGCAGGCGGAGTCGCACCTGGAGCTGCAATTAACGGAGCCGAGGCTGGAACGCGCGTGGCGCGCGCTCTCGGCGCCGCCGCACGCGTTTGCCGGGACTGACGCGAGCTCCGACGACGTCGACGTTGAGATCGAGAGAGGTCTGACGGAAGAGGCCATTCTGGACATGGCTCGCGCGTCGAAGAAAGAGACGCTGGACGCACTCGAGGCTGGTCCGGCGTTTCTCGACCCGGCGACGAACAGATGGCGCGGCGTCGACGAGGGGTACCTCGACCACCTCCTGGACGTCCTGTGCGTCGTCGCGGAAGCCAAGGGGTGGCCGTTATCGGCGGTGCCTTTAGGTGACGCGTGCGACGCGCTCGAGCTCGACGGGTTCCCGAGACCGCTCACCGCGTACGCGCTTAAACGTTTCTTCGAACGCGTCGACGGTGTTTCCTCGTTCGCCGCGCGCGCGGCTTCGATTTGCGCGTTCAAAGCCGAAAGGCTCCTGGACGCGCCCGCCAACGCCGCGAACGGCGCCAAGTGGCGCCTGGACGCGTTTCTCGACGAGTGGCGCGCGATCGTGCCCGAACCCTTCCGCGACGCCTGCGATAAGGCCCTGCTCGCCGGCTTGGCGCTGGTGGAGAAGGCTGCGGGCGAGACCACTGCTTTGAAAAACGACGCGCAGGCGTTTGGCGCGTCCGTCGTGCGGCCGCTCAAGGCGTCTTCGTTCCCAAAAGAACCCAAAGAGAGATTCAAAGCGCTGTTCGCGTTTAAGCCGCGGTGGACGCTTCCGGAGCTCGCGCCGTACGTCGTTAAAACGGCTGAGATGACGGTGGAGGCGCAGTTACTGAAGTTCACGCGCGTCACGCAGCCCGACGCGAAGGCGACCGCCGTGTACTCGAAACGGTAATCAGAGAAGGAGGGCGTGATTAGGGCGGGCATTGTGATACGTCGTCAAGAAAGGGACGTTCAGAATCGCGAATAGACTACTGTACGTTTCCGCTACACCCGTCGCGCGTCCCAAACTTTTTTCGCGCGCGCGCGGAGATATCTAGCTAGAGAGTCACGCGGGTCGGGTCCCGTCTTCAATCACCGCCACGTTCCAGATCTTCACCGAACCGTCGTCCGCGCACGACGCGAGCATGTTCGGGTTCGTGGGGTGCCACGCGACGCAGTTCACGTCGTCGGCGTGCGCCTTCGCCGCCGCGCCGACTTCCCGCCACGTCTTCTCCGCGCCGGCGCCGTAGCACCGCACGCTGTTGTCGCCGCCGCCCGCCGCGAGGAGCCCCGCGGCCCCCCAGGAGAGCGAAAGCGTCGGGCGGTCATGGCCGCACGAGAACGTGGCCGTCGCCGCGAGGGCCAAGCCGGTGGAGCCGGCTGTTTCGGCGCGTTTTTTTTGTTTTTAACGAGGGAACGCGCGCGTCGGAGGGGAGAGAAGAAAAAGGTGAGCCGAGGTGAGCGAGAAGGGAAAACAAACCGCCTTCTCCCAGAACGAGACGAGCGGAACGCGAACGGAAAAGTCTCCGGTGTCGCCGGCGAAGATCCGAGACGTCCACAAGTAAGTGACGCCTCGGTTGCAATTTTGCCTGCTGGAGCTGCCAAGCCCACGGTTCGATCTCGCTGGCAGGTATGTTGACCCGGGCGCATCTGGAGCGCGCCCGACTCGACCGTCTGACCAGCGCCCAAAAAGTCTTGTTCGTCGCGCGCGAAACGTCGCGCCGCGATGAGAAACGAAAAACCGAAAAGCGAGAAAAACAAAAAGACGACGCTTCGCCGACGAAAAACGCGAAAAACGTAAACCTCCTTTCGCGATCCGCACCTTTCGCGTCCCACACGACGATGTTCCTGTCGTCCGAGCAGGTGGCCATCCGTAGGTCACCGTTGGTGTGATCGCCGCGCGCGCGCGTCTCGAACGCCGCGCTCCAGACCGTGCTGCCGTGCCCCCCCTCCTTTTCCGACACGACTTTAACGCAGCTCCAGTCGTCGCCGTCGGGATCCTCCTCCCAGACCCGAACGTCGTTGTCGTAGGACACCGACACCAGCACGTCCTCGGTGGGGTGCCATTTGACCTGCTTCACGTCCTGCGTGTGCCCGTGCAGCACCGCGACGCACTCGAAGTCGAACCCGGGCTGGCATTCCCAGATCCACACCGTCTTGTCGCGGCCGCACGTCGCTAACAGAGACCCGCTCGGCGAAAACGCACACGACTTGACTTCGTTCTCGTGCCCCTCCACGACGGCGACGCACTCCCAGTCGCCGCCGCGCTCGGTCCACACCGCCGTGGACGCGTCGAAAGAAGCCGTCGCCAGCATGCGGCCTGATATTTGGGGAAGGGGAAAGAGTCACGGTACGTCAATTCGCCGCTTCCGGCGCGAGGACGCGTTTTTTTTCGGCGGCTCTGGTTTCGCGTCTCTGGAAACCGCGGAGGGTTTTCTCTCTTTCGAGTGGGAGGTGACGATGATGATGATGAGGAAACAGTTAGGTTTCGCGTGGGTCGCGCGCCGCGCGGACGTACCGCAAGGGGACCACGCGACGGATCGCACGGTTCGGTTGTGCACGCCCTCGAGCTCGGCGACGGTGACCCACGCGCCGCCGGCGGCACGCGAGGGCGCCCACAGACGCGCGGTCCGGTCGGAGGAGCACGTCGCCAGAAACCGCCCCTGCGGTTCCCACGCCACGCACCACGCGCGATCGGTGTGCCCCTCCAGCGTCGCCTCCAGCGTGATGGACACCGAGGACGCGTCCGACAGGTCGGACGTGGAGGGCTCCGCGTCCATGTCCGCGGCGTCCTTCTCCGAGGCGCCGCCTCTGCCGAGAAACGACAGCATGTGCCCCGCGCGCGGCACTGTGTGTGCTTGTCTCAAACTTTTTGCCGCCGACGTCACTTTTTCGTAAAAGGGAGATAAAACCCCGACGCACCCTCGTCCGCGCATTCGAGCGCTCTCGTCGGACGCCCCGCATGACGACGGTGCTCCTGGCGAACGTCACCGCGGCGTCCGCGTCGACGCGCGTCTGCGTCGCCGGTCCGTCGAAAGCGCACCCCTCGCGCGCGGCGACGCCTCCCGCGCGCGTCGCGCCCCGCCCCTCCACCAATTCTTCCAGCGCCTTCCTCGCGCGCGCCGCGCGCCTCCGCGCGGCGACGGTGGCTCGCGCGGGCCGCGCGCCCGGCGGCGGCGCGGAGCGCATGGACGACGATGAGGTCCGGCGCGGTCCCCCCGGCGCGGAGCGCGACCCGTACCGCGCGCCCGAGGGGTACGAGTACGACTACGCGCCTCCCCGTGGCGGTCCGAATGGGTCGTCCCCTTGGGAAACCGCCGGCGCGGGGTTCCCTCCCCGCGCGCCCCCCGGTTCGAACCAGGGCGGGGACGGCGGCGGCGGCGGCAACCGCGTGACGAATTTCCTCATCGCCGGCGCGTTCATCATAGGCATGGGCGCGGGCGTGGCGTTCGACACGTCCGTGGACCTGGAGCCGTCCAACGTGGCGAGCCGCGAGATCTTAGATCGACAAACACCGAGCTCGGAGGTTTGCATGGCCAACGGCGCGTCCGCCATGGTGTTCGACCAACGCGTCTTCATGTCCCTGAACCCGTTCAACATCTACGTCTCGCAGCCGGAGGTGAAGCCGGGCTGCGTGTTGAGACGCTCGAACTGGTCCATATTGGAGCGGGAGAAGCTCGTGACCAACGACCAGGAGTCCGACTGCAAACGCGGCATGAACACGTTCGCGTTTGTGGGCGACCTCGACAAGTCGCCGGAGGTGTCGTGCGTGTACCACAGCGAAGAGGCGGAGAACCAGTTCATGCGCGACCCCAAGGGGAGCGTCATGGGGGACGGGAACCAGGTGCGGGAGTACAGGAACAAGAGCTTCCGGTGACCCGATTCGCGTGACGAGCCGAATAGAGTCGACGGAGTCTACGTTGTGATAACCGACGACGTTGGACGAAAACGAGCGAAAAAATATTTTTCACAAAAGAAAAAGCACGCGACGTCTAACAGCGCTTTTCGCGGTTCCTACACCGTAAACGCGCGCCTTCAAGGCGCGCACACATCACGTGCGTCCATCTATCGATAGTACCGTATGGTACACTACTCGAGCCTGCGTCGTTTCGCCTCGAGCGTGGACACCGTTGAGAGCAGGCACGCGTCGTCCGGCTCGTCCCACTCGGGGGGGGGAAGCCAAGCCGGCGCCGGCGGCGGCGGCGGCGGCGCCGCCGTCGACGCCTTCGGCTGCACGAACGCGTCGAGCGTGCCCTGCCTCTTCGGGGTCCCGCTCTGAGTGCTCCCGCTCCCCCCCGCTCCCGTTTCCCTTCCGGCGGAAGAGAAATCCAGCAGCCTCCCCCCCGGGCTCCGGTCGCCCCTGGCGACGAGCGTCTCCAGCCTCTGCTCGCGCGTGCGATCGGGCGCGCACGTTTTTGAACACTTTTTCATCTCGAGCGCGTCGCCGCGCACGCCGTCGAGCACCACGCCTAGGGTCTCGAGCTTGTTCGCGACGGAGCCCCACATGATGTCGTCCACCGTGTCTTTCGCGACTAAAAACTGTACGTTCACGGCGTTTCGCTGTCCGATCCTGTGCGCGCGGTCCTCCGCCTGCACGATATCCCCCGGGGTCCAGGAGAGCTCGCCGAAAACAACCACGGACGCCGCGGTTAACGTCAGACCCATCCCGGCGGCTTTGATGGATAAAACGGCGACGCGCGCGTTTGGATCGGTTTGGAAGCGGTCCACTAAGCTTTGCCGTTTGTTCGGGTCCGTAGATCCGTCGATGCGTATGAACGGCGTCTTTTTCTTGCGAAGCATCTCGGAAGCGGCGTCCAGCATGCAAGAGTGGTGGCCGAAGAAGAGGAACTTCTCGCACGAATCGGAGTTCGATCCAAACGCGGAGTCTCCGAACGGAGTTCCCGAGCTGTCCAGGAGC
>ENA-OUOG01002826-OUOG01002826.1-marine-metagenome-genome-assembly--contig:-NODE-2826-length-17268-cov-5.115758_pt1 | contig 17268 bp, 14 predicted proteins | sample MGYA00248635_ERZ508505 | MGnify/ENA primary metagenome ERZ508505 (study PRJEB26176, sample SAMN06267871) | marine metagenome | isolation source: Saanich Inlet, British Columbia, Canada | place: Pacific...
CGCTTTTCCCTCTGGCGCTGCTGCATATCGTGGCCCATTCGCTCTATAAGGCGCATGCGTTCCTTCCCTCGGGCGCGGCCGTCGAGGGGGTAGCCGCGATCCGTAGACCGGGGCCTGTGGCGATCCCCAATGGGGTTGCTGTGGGGCGGGCCTTTTTGATTGCGCTGGTGATTTATGCCGCTGTCGGCTTGGCCTTTGGTATTGCGGGGAAATCCCCGCAGGCCATCGCGCTTGGGACAATCTTGATCTTTGGTGTGGCCTATCTTCTTGCGCAGGGTCTGGCCGATGCCGCCCCCCGTGTTTTGACGCAGCGCACGGCCGTCTATTCGGTGGCCGCTGCGGTTGGTTATTTCGCGCTTCAAAGCGGCGCGGAATGGCTGACATATGGCAGTTTGCCCGCCACGCCCGCGCCCGGACCGCTGGAATGGGCCCTGATTGTGCTGGCATTGTTCAGCTTCGGGGTCGTCGCGGTGGCGCAAGCCATGTTCCCGCTATGGGCCTATCACCCTGCGGCGGCGGGGCTGCGGGTGCATCTGTCCAACGGGCTCTATGCCAATGCCGTCTTTGACAAAATGCTGAACGCTTGGTCGACCAAGCGCCCCTCCTGACCGAAGCAAAGGACCTGATCCCATGACCCAAGCCCCAAAGCTTTCGCTCACCGCACTGACTGCAGCCAGTGACGCCGCGTCGCGCGCAATCCCGCCTGTCTGGCCGCTGGCCTCATCCGTTGCCGTGAACCCGTTTCTTGGACAGACTGACGAAACATTGGCGCAAACTGGCGCTCGTTTGGGGCGCATTGGCGGGGTTGCCGTGACGATGCCACGCGACTGGTATGCCGAACGCATCAGCGACGGGACGATCTCGGATGACGATCTGGGCGCGGCCCTTGAGGGGCAGAAGACCTCGGATCTGCCCGATCTCGCGACACTCAAACAGATCGCGCGCACATCCGCGCCCGCCCAAACCCCGCAACCCAGCATCACGGAATTGGCAGCCGAAGCCTCGGGCATAGATTGGTCGCGCATCATCGCGGACCGCTTTGGCCAATGGGCCGCAGGTTATTTCGATCAAGGGCAGGCCTTGTGGTCGGCGCCACGCAGGCGGGGGGCTTATGATGCATGGCGGCAATATGCGACCCATGATCTGACCCCTGAAATCATGGGGCTTGCAGGTTTTGGCCAATTCGCAAACGAGACCCCCGACACGGCCCCGCAGGCCCGTCTGCGCGCCGCCAAACGGCTCGGGCTCAGCCTTGATATGACCCAGACCTATCTGCACCAATTGCTGTTTTCCTTGGGCGGATGGGCACAGGTTGCGCGCTACAATCTGTGGCAAGCGGAACTGGCTGGAAAATCGGATCAGACCATCTCTGACCTTCTGACCATCCGCCTGCTTTGGGAGGAGGCGCTCTTTGTGCAATATGAAGAGCAGATCTCCGAAAAATGGGACGCAGTAAAGGCGGTTCATGCCAGCCCCATTGTTGCAAGTGATGACCTGATGGCGGATGCCATCTTGCAAGAGGCATGGGAACGCGCGGCGCAGCGTGACTTGGCCCAAACCTTAGCGGAGCCTGCACGTCAGCCGCAGCAATCGCGGCCCGCAATGCAGGCGGCCTTTTGTATCGATGTCCGCTCCGAAGTTTTCCGCCGTGCGCTTGAGGGCGTCAGTTCGGACATCCAAACTATTGGCTTTGCTGGGTTTTTCGGGTTGACTGCCTCGCATAAGGGCTTCGCATCGGATGTGTCCGAATTGCGTTTGCCAGTTTTGCTCAACCCAAGCGTGACCTCGACCTCGCGGGGCGATGATCTGGTTGCGGATCAGAATTCACGCTTCAAGGCCCGTGCAAGCCGCGCTTGGGGCCGCTTTAAGCTGGCGGCGGTCTCATCCTTCGCCTTCGTGGAGGCAACAGGCCCAATCTACGCCGCCAAATTGCTGCGCGATGCCTTTAACCTTGCGCCAAATTCCACCCCCAATGGTCCGGCCCCTCGGCTTGATCCCGCCCTTGATCTGGAGGCGCAGCTCAATGCCGCCGAGACGATTTTGCGCGCGATGTCGTTCACCGATAATTTTGCCCGCCTGGTTGTTCTGGCAGGGCATGGTGCCAATGTCGTCAATAACCCCTTTGCCAGTGGCCTGCATTGCGGGGCCTGTGGCGGCTATTCGGGCGAGGTGAATGCCCGCCTTTTGGCAGGTTTGCTCAACAGCAAGGAGCTCCGCGACGGTCTGGCCGCGCGCGGCATCACAATCCCCGAAGATACGCTGTTTGTGGGCGCGCTGCATGACACGACGACGGATGCGCTCACGCTTTATGAGGCCGATCAAGCCACCAATCGTCACAAGGCAGACCTTGCCCAAGCCAAGAGGTGGTTTGCGACAGCAGGTGGCGTGGCCCGTGGTGAGCGCGCCTTGCGTTTGCCGCGCGCGAATGGTGCTGCCGATATTGCGCAACGCAGCCGTGATTGGTCCGAGACGCGGCCCGAATGGGCCTTGGCAGGGTGCAAAGCCTTTGTCGCCGCGCCGCGCGCGCGGACTGCGGGTAAAAGCCTTCAGGGCCGCGCTTTCCTGCATGATTATGACTGGCAGCAAGACAAGGGTTTCTCAGTTCTGGAGCTGATTATGACGGCACCCGTGGTCGTGGCCAGCTGGATCAGCCTGCAGTATTACGGCTCAACGGTGGCCCCGCAGGTCTTCGGGGCAGGTAACAAGCTTTTGCATAATGTCACAGGCGGGATCGGTGTGGTGGAAGGCAATGGCGGAACGCTGCGTGCGGGCCTGCCTTGGCAATCGGTCCACGAGGGCGAGGGCTATGCGCATGATCCATTGCGCCTGTCGGTCTGCATCGAGGCCCCGCGCGAGGCGATGAGCGATATCCTCAAACGCCATGACGGCGTGCGGGCGCTTTTTGACAATCGCTGGCTTCATCTGTTTGCGCTTGATGATGAGGGGCAAATGGCGTGGCGCTATGAGGGCAATCTGGAATGGTCAGAACTGGCGCGCAGCGATCTTGCGCAGGCGCCTTTGAAGAGAGCCAGCTGATCAACTTTCCCGAAACGCGCGGGAAAAGTAATCCGAGAAGGGTTGGATGAAATAGGCCAGCGGTGTGCGATCTTGTGTACGGATAAATGCCTCCACCGGCATTCCGGGCAAAAGCGCGGCAGGGCCCAATCGCTCCAATTCGCCGTCCTCAAGCGCGATCTGGACCTCATAGTAAGCGCCACCCGTTGTCTCATCGATAAATGTATCGCCCGAGACGCGGGTCACATGGCCTGCAAGTTCGGGGGTTCGGGTCGCATCGAATGTGGGGAAGCGCAGGATCACGGCTTGGGCGGGGGCGACTTGGTCGATATGCACGGGTTCAATCCGCGCTGAAATCACCAAGGGGCGGTCTTGGGGAATGATGAAGAGCACAGGCTCGGTCGCGCGAATAACCGATCCCGCACCAAAGATGGCCAGATCATAGACAACGCCTGAAACGGGCGCGCGTAATTCTGTGCGGGCAAGGGCGCGGGCATTGCTACGGGCGCGTTCGGCAAGATCTTCTTCCTGCACCCGTATCTCGCGCAATTCGGCAATCGCGCCTTCGCGGCGTTCATCTTGCCTTTGCAGGGCGGCCAGTTCGATCTCGGTGATGCGCCCGCGGGCCTGTGCGACGGTGGCCTCAAGCTCGCCTGCGATGCCAAGCAGGGTGGCCCGCTCACGGCGTAGGCTGATCAGGCGCGCGGCTTGCGCCAGGCCGCGATCAAACAGGGATTGCTGTGTTTCAAGTTCTTCGGTGACAAGCTCCTGTTGGCGGATATTTGCCTCACGTTGTGCCTCTAAGCCGTTGATCTGGCTTTCGGTTTGTTCAATCTGCCGGGCGAGTTGGTCGATCTCTCTGTCAAAGGTTTCGCGCCTTGCCAGAAACAGGTTTTCCTGCCCGACAATGATATCGGCTAGATCGGGATCATCCCATGCCTGCTCCAGTAGCGAAGGTGTAAATTGAAGGCTTTGGGTGCCATCGCGTTCAGCTTCCAGCCTTGCGCGGCGCGCGCGGGTTTCGTTCAACTGCGCCGTGACCAAGGCCAAGTTTGAACTGGCGTCTGATCCATCGAGTTTGACAACGAGCTGTCCCGCCTCAACCCGCATACCTTCCTCGACCAGCAATTCCTGAACCCTTCCGCCTTCGGCATGTTGCAGGACTTGCCTGTTTTGGTCGACCTCGATCCTGCCCGAGGCGATCACGGCGCCCGCAATCTGCGATAGTGTGGCCCAAGTTCCAAAACCGCCCGCCAAGACCAGCAAAGCCGCACATCCCAGCATCAAGGGGCTGCGGGCGGACCATCTTTGTGCCGCCCCGCTCATCCCGCAACACCTGATGGGACTTTGTGCAACAGGCTGGCATGGTTGCGCACCGTGCGTTTGAGGACCTCATCACGGGGGCCAAAGGCCTTGGGCACGCCAGCCTCGATCATCAGGAGCATATCACATTCCTCAATCGCTGCGGGTCGATGCGCCATGATCAGGACCGCCTTTTGCGCGGATTTCATCTGCCTGATTGCTTGGTTCAAGGCCTCGCTCCCCTCATTGTCGAGATTGGAGTTGGGCTCGTCCAGAACCAGCAGCACGGGGTCTGAATAAAGTGCGCGGGCCAAGCCGATGCGCTGGATTTGCCCGCCTGACAGCCGCGAGCCGATGCTGGAGACGGGCGTGTCATAGCCGTTGGGTTGGGCGAGGATCATGTCATGGGCGGCGGCCTGTTTGGCGGCGGCGATAACGCGTCTTGGGTCAGCATTGGGGTCAAGACGCGCGATATTTTCGGCGATGCTGCCCTCAAACAGGGTCACGCTTTGCGGCAGATATCCGATCAATTGCCCCAAAACATCGGGATCATATTGGTCCAAGCTGGCCCCATCGAGCCTGATTTGCCCTGCAGCGGGTGGCCACACTCCCGTCAAGGCGCGTGCCAATGTGGATTTCCCCGCACCAGACGGCCCGATCACGCCGAGGGCCTGCCCTGGCTCAAGGGTGAAAGACAGCGCACGCAGCGTGGCGCGATCCTCGTTCGGGGGCACGACCGCCAATTGGCGAATATCCAGCCGCGCTTGGGGGCGGGGCAAGGGCAGGGGCTTTTGCTCTGGTGGGGTGCTGTGCAGCAGGTCCTTCAGGTTTGACCAGCCTTCTTGCGCGCGCTGGATCATGCCCCAATGACCGATGGCCAATTCAATCGGGGCCAAGGCACGGCCAAGCAGGATCGAGCCCGCAATCATCGCCCCTGCCGTCAGTTCAGCTTGCAATACCAGATAGGCGCCAAGGCCCAAAATGGCCGATTGCAGGAACAGCCTGAGGGTCTTGCTCAATGTTGTGAAGCTGCCGATCCTGTCGGTTGCGGTGATCGATTGCGCGAGAGCGGCCCTTCGCCTTTCGCGCCAACGCGTGAAAACCGCGCCTTGCATGCCGAGGCTTTTGATGAGCTCCGCCTCGGCATGTGATTGCCCCGCCATCTGATCGGCATGGCGCGTGGCCGAATGGGCCTGATGTAGAGCGGGTTTTGTCATGCTTTGGTTGAGCAAAGCGACCGCCACCAAAACCGCGCCCCCCCCCGAGTGCCAGCCAGCCAAGCCATGGATGAAAGATAAAAATAGCCAGTAAAAACAATGGCGTCCAAGGAATATCGAAGATGGCCATAAAGGCAGGTGAGGTGAGCAGCCTTTGAACCGCCTCAAGGTCTTGCAGGCCTGTTTGCGCGCCGCCTTTTCGCCTTGCCGCGCTGAGGGAGGCCGAGAATACACGCCCGTCCATCCCGTCTTGAAACCGCGCGCCGATACGGGCGGCCACGCGCCCGCGCGCGTAATCAAGCAGTCCCATCATGAGAAAGAGAAAGGCCAGTAGGATCGAGAGGCTGACAAGCGTTTCTTCCGAGCGAGAGCCCAAAACACGGTCATAGACCTGCAACATATAAAGCGGGCCTGACAGCATCAGCAGATTGGTAAAAATGCTGAATACAAACACCGCCCCGAAAAGCGGGATGTTTTGCTGTCGGATGTCTTTGAATTCACTGGGAAGTTGTCGGGGCATCGGGGCCTCAAATGGGTGAACAGGCGGGGTGGGCTGGCCCAAAATTATGTGTGGGTGCTGTGTTCGATCACGCTAGAGCCGCAAGCGCGCTACACGAAAGGGCCTGCGCCGTAGGACGAAAATTTCGGCAATAGTTTTCTTGGTCGTTGAAGGCTGTGTCTTGTTTTTGGAGTTAATCCTCTGATTTGGTTTAATTTTATTCAGTTGATGATCGGCAGGAATCGGCGCGCGGCTTCCTTGTAGGACAGGCAGTCCTAACGGCTTGCTAACGATGGTGAGGTTTTTTGCCCGAGCGGCGCGGTTTTTGGGCGGCTTTTTGCGCATCGCCGAGCCAATACCGGCAATGGAGGATCAGAAACCCCTGCAGGTGGCCCGTCTGGCACGGCGCGATCAGTGCAGGGGCGTCTAATGCCTTCTGGATCGACGCATCGCGCGGATCGATTATATCTTTTCTATTTATTTCAGAGGTCTATCCCGATTGCCGAGAGCCTTATTGAGGGACCAATATGTCGATCGGGGTGAGTTGCTCCTCCAGCATGGAGAGGCCTTTGGGCTTTTTCTCTCGGTAGCGGATGATTTTCTTCAATTCGGGATGATAGCGCCAGTCCCATGATGAATAGCTGCCGCCTTCAACACGTGAGACAAGCCGCATTGCAAAGCCGAAGCGGTCCTCGAAGACGACCTCAACGACCGTTCCTTTGGGCAGGGGGCAGCCTTTGCCATCATGCAATATCCAAGGGCCCCATTCTTCCCCCCCTTCGCGTTGCCACGACTTTGCCATTTCAATGCGCCCCTGTGCTGCCGAGGCGTCATTGCGGAAATGCGCCCCCACCCCGAAGATTAGGCAGAAGGTCGCATGTCGCAAGCCATGATCAGGCGACAATCGGGTAGGGTTCTGGAAACAATCGCTCTGTGTGGGCAGATTCAATCCTGCGCGCAGATATCCTTGCTCAGGCGGGTCAGACAGGTTTGCGCTGTTCCTTGGTTCATAATTCGGGCATCCGCGATCAAGTAAATGATCCCGCGATCGGGCAGGCTGAGAAGCAGGATGCGACGGGTTGCCAAAGACAGCTGAACAGTTTCCAAACCGCCGCTTTCCTTGTCAGAGAACCGTCCATTGATGCTTTGGAATATGTTTCGGCACAGGGGCGAGACCGCCTCGGCTTCCTCAGAAGTGCCTTGGACGACCAGGGGGGACGTCTTTTGTGCATGCGGGATAAGACCTGAGGCAAGGATGCCACGCATATCGCTGGTTGCCTGCGCAAGATGCGCGACGGCGCGTGCGACCATATCTTCGGCGTCTTCGGTTTTGGAAGCCTTTAGAGCAGCACTTTGGCCCGTTTCTTGAGCCTGCATCTGTCCAGACGCGGCCTCTTCGGCTTTGCGCGCGCGCAGCCCTTCGGAGATACCCGCAATCATCGACATCAGTTCGGACCCGCCCGTCGCGTCCCACTGTTTTTCACTCTTGGCAGCATTCGCCAGTTTGGAGGGCGCGCCGTGTATGAATACGCATTCATTAAACAGTTGCGAGGTTTCATGGAACAGGCGCTCGCCCAAGCGGGTCCTGTCATTGGTGTTGCGCAGCTTATCGGCCCGTGTCACGGCAAGAATTGCGTTTTTGGGACGGACCTCTTTCAAGTGTTCGAGAATTGTTTTTTCAGTCAGGCGCCATGCTTGCGATGCGATCGTCACCCAGATCAGAAGGTCGCAGGAGGCAACCAAATCGATCTGTTCCTGCGTCAATTCCTCTGCCTTTGTCATTGGAATCTCTACGAATTCAAATCCTGACAAATGGCCAAATTCGGACCACAGGCGCAGGGTCGAGGCCTCGTCGAATTGCGCGCTATCTGGCTGTCCGCTGAAGTCATGGCGACGGCCATCGAGATAATCGATCGCGCCGCCCGCTTCTGGGCGGTGTCCCAAAACAACCACAGGGCGGTTTGTCCTGCCGATATTGTCGGGCAGGGTTCTGGCACGCATGAGCGCATTGAGAACCGTGGATTTGCCCGCGCTGACCTCGCCGCAAACCGCGATGCGGATTACGGGCTCTACGGGGTTTTGAACGGTTTGATCTGGTTCGATCTTTTCTACCAACACCTAAGGATCCTCACGCAGCTTCGGCATGACAGGGTGGTTCGGCCCTTGCGAGGCGACTGTCCAATGCAGATAGATTTAGCAGACGTCGTTCAAGAACCTCCATTTTGCTTTGCAGGCGTTGGCTCATGGCCTTGCAGCGTTCGGGGTCTTGCGCCAGGTTTTCCAACTCCATCCTGTCTTGTTTCAGGACACGGGTCTGCTCGGCGATCAACGTGTCGATCATCCTTTGCATGATCTGGATCCGCGACCGGCCAGCACTGGCGCGTTCGACCTGTGCCTCATTGAATGCGGTCAGAATTTTCGCGATCGAGGGACGCAGTTCGGCGGCTGCGATCACGCGCAACGCATCGAGGTATTTCTCGGGGTTTACGGAATGGGTTCGCCAAAAGGCCCATCCCCGATCCACAATCATTCCGACTTTGAGGCTTGATTTCGCCAAGGTCAGTGTCGAGGTGAATTCCTCAAAGGGCAAATCATCGAGGGTGATATTTTCGGTGGGATCATCAAAATGATCCTGAATGGATTGACGGCAAGCACTGATACAATTCGACAGCGCGACATCAGTGCCTGCGCGCGATTTGAAGAAGCTCTCGGACACTTGTTTATCGAATGTGGCCTGAAGCGGGCTTGTGTCGATCTCGAAGGCTTTGGGCGGTTTGCCCGAGACCTTGCTTCTAAACAACTGGTCCTCGAGGACAGGTTTTTGGTCCTCGACGAATTCGTCGACATAGGTGATCAGCCTCTTTTCAAGGTCGGTCCAATAGCGTGCCACGATTTTCTCGATCTGGCTGTCCGCCAGTTCGACCTGATCTTCAATCTGTTTCTGGATATCGCGGCAATGCGATATCTGCGCGCCCAGATCCTGCACGGCGGCCTGTGCAACGTCTGTGTTCAAACATTCTATCTGCGTTTGCAAGGCGTCATGTTCGCGGCGGCTGACAAATAGCATCGCGGCGATTTCGGCGCGAATATCGCTCATCAATTGGCCAAGATGGCGTGATCCCACGCCATTATCGATGACGCCGGAAAGGGTCGCTTTGACCTCATCCATACCCGAGGCCAGCATCAAACGGTCATATTGGTCTTCGGGAACATGGCCGTGTTTGGCCTGCAGATAGGCGGCAAGCTCTTCGGTGTCGATTTCATGACGGGCCTGCACAGCTTCGTCGTCGTCGCGCATTGCAAGATCGGCCAAATAGGCGCTGCCTGCAACGATTGCGAAATTGATCTCGGGAATTGCAGCCCGCAACCGATGTGACACATCGTCGATCACACGGGGGATCTGGGTCTCGTAATCATCCAACTCGTCGATGCGGTTGACGAAGATCATCACATCTTTGTCGTCCTGTTTGGCCAGAATACGGATCAGGGCGATATCGACATCTGTCAAAGGTTGATGGGCGGACAGGACAACAACGAAAGAGTCGCTTTTGTCGAGGCTGCGGCAGGTGAATTCATCGCGCACCAGAAACGGATCGTTCACGCCGGGTGTATCGGTGATGATCGCAGGCACCTGAAACTGCGGCATCTGCATATAGACATTGGCGACCTTGGTCAGCGCGGCGTAGCGCCCGAGGCTTTCCCGCTCGAGGCCATCATCGGAGCCTGGACCTGCGCACACATACCGCTGGAGCAGGTCGGGCGAGATAAAATCATAGTCATGGGCGCTGCCCAGAAGGGTGCCATAATATTTGCCGAGCCGCTTTTCGGCGCGGTTTCGCATCTGGATAGATTGTTCACGCAGCAATTCGGTGTCAAAGCCCGGAAGCAATTCTTCTGCCATCTTGCGGATCTTGGAGCCGCCATTGATGATTTCATCCCAATCGGATTCATCAAAAAATTCGAAGCGCGCCCCAGAGACAGGGTCGCCCGGCATATTCACCCGAATATTGGTCACCACCGATGTCCAAGGGTTTACGTCATTTGGCAAGAAATCATGCTGGTTCAGAAAGGCGTTGAGGAAGGTGGATTTACCCGCCTTGACCTGTCCGATGACGGCAATCTTGGCCGCCCATCCATCCAGCCTGTCACGAAGCGCCTGCACGGTCTCGCGCTGCTTGCGATCGACAGTCTTGTCTAGAGTGTCCAGCGTCTCGCGAAGATACTCAAGTTCAAGCTTCTGATTAGGTGCAATTTTCATGACATGCTCCTAGCCATTTTGGCGGCAACGCGCCTGCGGGCAGCGTCGATCGGCTTCACGATAGCAGCCGCATCAGGCATTGACGCGGCAGGCAGTGGCGTGGCGACGAGGTCTTTGGATGTGACTGATGCGCTGACGCGCCCGCCCTCAAGGGGCTGTTTGACCAGATCGTCAATACCGTCGAGACGCGACGAACTGCGGGCCGAGTATGTAATGGCCTGTGCCACAGCGAAATCGATTTTGCGGTCTCCGCCCGAGAGGGGAAGGCCTTTGCAAATAGTTTTCAAATGATGGGCGATGCGCGCGATATCTGCGTCAAGCATAAGGGATGCCATCATGATCTCATCAAAGAATTCGCCCGCCTCGCGGGTGACGCGGCGAAGGACCCTGTGGGCCGAGGTCGCATCTGTCATGCGGTCGGCATGTGTGATGACCATTGTCGCGTTCAACAGGCGTTCGGGCATCTCGGTCCAGACTGATTTCTCGCTCTGGCGCCAAGCCTGTGTCGCGTTGGAACACCAGACAACGGTATCGGCGAAATCCAGCATTCTTTCCCAGCTTTCCGCAGGGATATTCGGGTCCGAATTGCCAGGAGTGTCGATGATCTCGAACTGCTTTAGGCAGGCAGCGGGGTGGGACAATACGCAATAGCTTGTGTCGTCCACGCAGACCTCTTGCAGCGATGCGGCGGGGCGCTGATTGCCTTCAAGATCAACCGCCAATAGACCCTTGTCACCCGATACCAGCCAGATGGGCGGCAGGGCGGTGGCTGTGACATTGGAGGGCAGAACTGTCTCGCCGAGCAAGCCATTGATCAGTTTGGTTTTTCCCGAGCTGAATTCACCAGCAACCATCACGCGTGGCTTGCGAGGGGTGGCTTGTGCGTCATTCGAGATCGCGTTGTCGTTTGTAAGAGTTCTCATGCTGACAACCTCTTGATTGCATCCAGCTTGTGATCATCACCAGCAGGGCGTGAGTGTTCATTGACCATTCGCTCAAGGATTGCCGCGCAGAACGCGCCCTGCCGCGCGGTGAATTCGCGCACAGCCTCACGCGTCTTTTGCGTGGCGGGGTCGAAAAACTCGGTGATCAGATCATCAATCAAAGGAGTTGTTTCGGCGATGATCAGAGATTTGTAGCGCTTTTCGGCGGCGCGACTTGCGCCGAAACGCCAGAATTTGCGCCACCATGATCCTTGCAGATCAAGTGAAAGGGTGCGCGCCAATACGGTCGGGGTATTGTGCTGGGGCTGTTGTGGAAACTCGATTGCGCTATTGTCATGGAAGACACCGATATCGTATTCCAGAATTTCCTGAATGCCGTCGAGGGTTTGATCAAAGGCGGTTTCGCCCTCGCGGCGCAGTTTCGTGCAGGCTGACAGAAACGCAGATTTCATCGCCATCCGCAGTCCCATCGGATCATGTGTCCAAGCGCCCATTTCGCCGAAAGCATCGATATGGGCCTGAAGGGCTTCCAAAGCGGACAGAGTGAAACTGTGCTGAGCGCGTTCCAGCCGAAGTCTCATATCGTCGCGCAATTGCGCAGCCTTGCTGTCGAAATCCGCCAGAGTGCGATCGGTCAACTCGTCCAGCTTGCCCTGCAAAGCCTCCATGCTCAGCGTTGCGGGGCTCAAGCTGCCCGTGCGGTTCATCGCGACCTGGTCGACGGTTTTGCTCATCTCGGTCAGCGCGCGCAGATCCGCGTCGACATCACTGACCATCGCACGGGCAGGGCCTTCGACCACACGTTTGGCGATTGCGGCAAGCAAGGCATAAACGCCCGAAGCCGCCATTGCGGCGCGCCCGAGTGTATCGATATCGTCCAGATCCGCACCCTCATAAAGGGTCGCAAGTGCTGCTCGGCTGGCGGGCGTCATTTGTCCATCGCCACGCAAGGCGCAATTGGCCCAATAGCCCGAACCGAAGAGTATCTCGATTTCCTCGCCCAGACCCATCCGTGACAGGGTGCGATTGATGGATTTGCGGATCGACTTTTGTTCAGTAGCTGGATCGGCCAGCTCGTCGATGCGATTGACGAAGATCACCACCTCACGCGCATCGACGGCGCAAATGATCCTTAGCAAGGCAAGGTCCATTGTGGAGAGCGCCTGATGCGCCGATAAGACCACGACACAAACGCGGCTGTCGCTGATGGCGTTCAGAGTGATCTGTTCGCGCATCATGAAGGTGTCATTCACGCCAGGTGTGTCGCGCAGGCAAAGGCCCTTGGGCAGATGCGGGCGGTCAAGATAGAGATCGGCGGATTTGGTCAGATCGGCGTAGACGCCCTGTTGCGCGCCATCGGCAAGATCATCGGGGTCGCCGTAGCAGATATAGCGATCGACAATGTCTTTCTCGATGGACGGGTAGCTATGACTGGAACCGATAAGCGTCTCGAATTCGGACCCCAGACGCGCCTCGGTGGTTTGCCGCATCTGGCTCACCTGCGCCTTGACCTCTTCGGCCTCGGTTTCAAATCCGGCGCGCTGCGCCATTTCGCCCAAGCGACCGCCCGTGGCGACCAGACGGTCCCATTCATGCTGGTCGAAGAAACGGAAAAGGGCCCTTGTATCGATCGGGCGGGAGTGGCTGTTCAGATGCAGCGCGGTGATGACGGAGGTCCATGGGTTCACATCGGATGGCAGCAGATCGGTCTCGCCGATCAGCGCGTTCAACAATGTGCTTTTGCCTGCCTTGATCTGGCCGATCACACTGACCGACGGCTCGAAAGACCTGATCTTGTCCAAGACCTGTTCGACCGCCTCTTCGGTAAAGCTCGGGGCTGTTTCGGCGAAATCCTCGATCGCAACTTCCAGCTTGGCCAGTTGGTCCCAAAGTTCATTGAGAGTCTTGAAAACCTGACGATGCGTCTGTTGGATGATGTCGATCTGAGACATTTTCTAACCTTGTGACCTTTTAAGGAGATATCCGCACAAAAAAGGGGTGGAACTGGGCGCGCGGGATCATCGCGCGTGGGAGGATGCAGCGCGGCGCTTCAGGGGTTTCGCCCCCTGCGCCGCGCTGATTTTTGAAGGATCGAATTAGATCTTCAATGTGCCTTCGATTTGCTTGGTTGCAAGACGCGCCATGCCGAGATTGGCAGTTTTGCGATCAACGGCAAGGTAAAGGAATACGGCGGGGTTGGCTTCCAAGGGGCGGATCAGGTGATACTGGGTGCCCAAGGTGATCAGCATATCTTCGATATGGTCATCAAGGCCGAGCGACTTCATCGCCGAGTTCTTGGCGCGAACCACTTCGGTATTTGCAGCGCCAGCCGCTTCGAGGTCGAATTTGGCACCGGATTTTTCGCTGGCAAGCATGAGGCCGGATTCGGAGTCGACCAAGCAAGCGCCGATAAAGCCAGCTACGTTTTTAAGTTCGGAGATATCTGTAGACATGTTCAGTTTCCTGTGTGTGTTCTGCCATCAATTTTTTGCTTTTGATGAGCGAGTGGGTTGCTTCAATGAGGACCTTTTGCCGATCAGATTTGTTTAAAATCGGACGCAAAAGCGAAAAAATCGGGGTTATTTTGGTTTTGATTGAGGCGGGAATGCGTTTTCGCGCCTTATTTGGCGGGGCATTTGCCAATCAGGCTTTTCTTTTATTCATGGCTAAGGGGCGCAGGCCTTGGCGCGACGTATCAATGCAAAGCGTGGATTGCCTCTTCGCGAAGGCAAGGCAATCTGGGCATTGCGATTGCCCTTGCATGGTGCATCATGCGGCATGACATCCCTTTGTAAGTGAGACAGCATGCCGACCCCAACCACTCCCTCCGCCCAGATCACCGAATTTGGCCGCGCGCCCGATGGCTCGGTGGTGCAGGCCGTATCGCTGGCCAATGACGAGCTGAGCCTGCGTTTGATCACTTGGGGGGCCTCTATTCAGGATGTGCGGCTGGACGGTGTGGATCATCCCTTGGTCTTGGGCAGCCCCAGTTTCGCGCCCTATCTCGGCTCCATGCGCTATTTCGGAGCGATTGTGGGTCGCGTGGCCAATCGGATTGCGGGGGCCTCAACCACGCTTGAGGGCCAAACCCTCACGCTTGATGCCAATGAGGGCGGCGTGACCACTTTGCATGGTGGCGCACAGGGTGCTGGATGTGTGAATTGGGCCCTTGCCGGTCATGATGCCCATTCCGCCCGTTTCACCCTTTTGATGGCGGATGGTCATATGGGGTTTCCCGGAAATCTGGAGGTCGTCGCCGAGTATCGATTGCAAGGCAGCACCATCGAGGTCGAGATCACGGCAACCACGGATGCGACGACGCTTTGCGGCTTTGCGCAGCACAGCTATTGGAATTTGGATGGCCAGCCCGATCTTTCCGCCCATAAACTACAAATCAATGCCGAGAACTATCTGCCCGTGGATCATGCGATGATCCCGCTTGGCGCACCTGTGCCCGTTGCGGGCACGGGTTTTGATTTTCGAGACCTGCATCCCGTGATGGGACGCGCACAGATCGATCATAACTTCTGCCTGCGCGAGGCCGACACGCCAGTGCATGAGGCCTGCAGGCTTTGGGTGGATGGTCTGGAAATGACAGTGGAGACCAATGATCCAGGTCTGCAGATTTATGATGCGGCGGGGCATGACACAGCGCCTGATCTGGGCTTGAGCGGCGCGGCTTATGGTGCGTTTTCGGGCCTTGCGATCGAGCCACAGCGCTGGCCCGATGCGCCAAACCAGCCCGATTACCCCTCGGTTGTCTTGCGCGAGGGCGAGACCTATCGCCAAATCTCGCGCTTTTCGTTTAACCGTAGCCCCCGGAACAGGTGACAAAGATGATCGATCAAAACCCTCATCGTCTTCGGGAGCGGCGCGAGAATAACCTTGAATTGGCGATTGGCCGCGAGGTGCATCAACAACGCAAGCGCCAACGCCTGACCGTCAATGAATTATCCGAGAAAACGGGGATTTCGGCGGGGATGCTGTCGAAAATCGAGAATGGGGCGACCTCGCCCTCGCTGACCACATTGCAAAGCCTTGCCAATGCTTTGGGGGTTCCTCTGGTCTCGCTTCTGGAGGGCTATGACGAGCCGCGCGGCGTCATGCATGTCAAGGGAGGCCAAGGCGTCGAGGTGCAGCGCTCGGGCACGCGGGCGGGGCATAACTACAGGCTTTTGGGCCATATCGGCTCCAATAACAGTGGTGTCGTGGTCGAGCCCTATCTGATCACCCTGACCGAGGATTCAGATGTATTTCCCGCCTTCCAGCATGAAGGGATCGAGACAATCTATGTCTTGGAAGGCGTGGTAGACTACCGCCATGGTGACAAACTCTTTACCCTTGAGGCGGGCGATACCCTGTTTTTCGACGCTGATGCCGTGCATGGGCCAGAAGGGCTGACGCAATTGCCGATCCGCTATCTCTCGATCATCAGCTACCCCCAAAACAGCTGACCCCGACGGGATTATGCCGCTTTTTTGGGCAATTGATACCTTTTGCCTGCCTTGTCGCCGCATTGTTCCTGTTGTGAATTAAATTTTCCCTTTAGGAATGATCGCAAGGGCCGACTCGCTGTCTGGGTTGGCTGTTTGCGATGGAGAATTTGATGTGCGGAATTGTCGGTCTATTCTTGAAAACAGATAGGCTTCGCCCACAGCTTGGCGATTTGATGACGGATATGCTGATCACGATGACAGATCGTGGCCCCGATAGCGCGGGTCTGGCGATTTATAGTGACAGTGAGGCCTATAAGCTGACCGTGCAAAGCGAGGCACCCGAGGTGGCGTTCCCTCAGGTTGCAGATTGGCTCAATGCGCATGGTTCAGGCGCAAACCTGCGCGCGATCAGCACCCATGCGGTGATCTCTTGCCCGAATGACCGCGCAGAAGGTCTGGCCGATGATCTGGCCGCGGCGTTTCCCGATCTGCGGATCATGAGCGGTGGGGCCTCGATGGAGGTCTTCAAGGAGGTGGGGCTGCCGCGCGATGTCGCAGAGCGGTTCAACCTGCGCCAGATGGCGGGCACCCATGGGATCGGGCACACCCGCATGGCGACCGAGAGCGCGGTGACCACCGATGGCGCGCATCCTTTCTCGACGGGGGATGATCAATGCCTTGTCCACAATGGCTCGCTGTCCAATCACAACGCCTTGCGCCGCAAACTGGCGCGCGAAAATGTCACCGTCTCCAGCCAGAACGACAGCGAAGTTGCTGCCGCCTATCTGACGTGGAAAATGCGCGAAGGGGCCAATCTGGGCGAGGCGCTGGATATGGGGCTCAAGGACCTCGACGGGTTCTACACCTTTGTTGTGGGCACCAAGAACGGCTTTGGCGTTTTGCGTGATCCGATTGCCTGCAAGCCCGCCGTGCTGGCCGAGACCGATGATTACGTGGCCTTTGGCAGCGAATACCGCGCGCTTGTGGGCCTGCCCGATATCGAGGCCGCCCGCGTCTGGGAGCCCGAACCCGCCACCGTCTATTTCTGGGAGCGTTGAGCCATGCAAAGCTTTGATCTCGAAACCACCCAATTGCGAGCGTTGAACGCGGCCCTGCAAGGCCAGCGCGAGCAGACCAATGAAACCGTATGGGAAGTCCTCAACCCCAAAGGCGCACATGCCATTGCCGTGGGGCTCGATGCCCCGATCGAGGTCACGATCAAGGGCCCCACGGGCTATTATTGCGCAGGCATGAACCAACAGGCGAACGTGCATGTCAAAGGCTCGGTCGGGCCGGGTGTGGCGGAAAACATGATGTCGGGCACCGTGATCGTCGAGGGGGATGCCAGCCAATATGCAGGGGCCACGGCCCATGGCGGGCTGCTGGTGATCAAGGGCAATGCCTCGTCCCGCTGCGGGATTTCCATGAAGGGCATTGATATCGTCGTGCATGGCAATATCGGCCATATGTCGGCCTTCATGGCGCAAAAGGGCAATCTGGTTGTCTTGGGTGATGCGGGGGATGCCTTGGGCGACTCGATCTATGAAGCGCGGCTTTTTGTGCGCGGCTCGGTCAAATCACTGGGCGCGGATTGCAT
>ENA-OUOG01002827-OUOG01002827.1-marine-metagenome-genome-assembly--contig:-NODE-2827-length-17265-cov-4.618571_pt1 | contig 17265 bp, 18 predicted proteins | sample MGYA00248635_ERZ508505 | MGnify/ENA primary metagenome ERZ508505 (study PRJEB26176, sample SAMN06267871) | marine metagenome | isolation source: Saanich Inlet, British Columbia, Canada | place: Pacific...
TTCCCCGGTAGCTCAGTTGGTAGAGCAAACGACTGTTAATCGTTCGGTCGCTGGTTCGAGTCCGGCCCGGGGAGCCACGCACCCGAAATACCCGCGTATTTGTTGTATTTCTTTTTGTATATTTCTCTTTTTTTATGCGTTTCTTTATTTGACCAAGCTTGTATTGGTGTTCGTTATATTTTCGAGTTGTATCCTTACCGTGTAATCGCAAAGATAATTCACGCATCTTGGCAATGCGGTAATGCATGTTTCTCTGTTAGAGGCTCAGCCTCGTCAAGCGGCGAGCCTATTATTAGAGAGGCAGCCTGGCGGTTGCAACTATTCTGGTTATGGTCTCTGTCTTTTTCCCTGTTTTATACCTGTTATTTCTTAGTGTTAGTTCTGTTTGTGTCGGTTCAATCATGCCCAACATAAACCAACAATGTTGGTCTATGGGCGCGTCAAAAATAATATTGATATCACCGCTTTTGTTCAGGCGTTGATTAAGAATCTAAAAGATTGTTTTGAAAGGCATCAATTATGGCAAAATTTATCAATCACGTGCATGAAATGAAAGATTCTCCACTTGATTATGAGTTATATGTTCAGGCGTATCATGAAGGCGTATTAGGGCAAAAAATAGCCGATCATTTTAACCGGTCCATTGAAGAGGTTCTTGAATTGGCACGTGACCCTAGTCATGGTGGGAAGACAACCGTTTCCAGCTTTATTGAAGCTATGGTTGGATTTGAATTGGAGAGAGATGGTGTCTTAGGCATATCTTTTAAGCGCGGAGTAATAGAAACAAATTTAATCGATGGATGGGAGCGCATGTGGGATGTAACAGCCCCGCCCTCCCTTAAAAATGTTGATTTTAACGTTGAAGTTAAGCAAGCCGTTGAAAGTATATTAAGAAAATTTAGCAAATTCCCTGAAGGAAATATTGGCATTTTATTATGTTGTTCTTTCCTGAAGAAAGAAGACTTAATGCTTCTTGAAACGAAACTTCAGCCGGCTCTTACCGAAAATCAAAGGTTTCTTGTTCGCCTTGTCCATATTGACGGCGTTTTATAGTCCTCGGTCATTTTTATTAATGCATACAAGCCTTTAATGAATTGAAGGCTTGTATGCGCATAAGAAGAGCAAAAATCATGAAATATTATAGGTTTTTTATTAACACACTTGAGGGCGAAAAATTAGTATTTATCTATTCTGGGATTGAATACTACGCCGCAGTGGATGAGTCTGACGCTGTAAACATTTTCCATCAGAATATTTTAAAATCAGGTAGCATTTCTATTGTCAAAAAAGACGATAAATTTTCAATCGTACCTCTGTCTCAAGCAAAAACATTAACGGTTGAAGAGCAAGTTAATATGCCCAAAAGTGCTTAGGTTGTGCCTTCACGGTGAACAGACTTTATAGAACGGAATATGTTATGAGAGTCCATTAATGGGGGGAGCTCCCCTTTTGGTCATAAGCCTATCTCTTTTAACCTTTGTTAAGTCGATAAGTTTCATGCGCATTTCCTCTTAACGGTTGCTCTATTAAGCTGATTGGTAATTATATACTGATCGTAATTGAGGCTACGGAATCATTACTGTTAAAATGCTTCCTTTTAAGCACATGCTTTTAATCTCTTTTGGTATTTTTAGGATGAAGTAAATGGCAGAACATTTCTAACCTCCCCATTTATTATTAATATTTTTAAGCGTCATAATTACAGATATGTGATGGTCTATAAGGATGTTGTCTGTTCAGTTTATTAAAGTGATTGAACCTTTTTCATTCAGGTTTAGATGAGGTACAGACGTTCTAATTAACACATATCTAATTAACACATAGGTCATCATGATGAATAAATCATTAAGCTTGGTTGGGGCCTTTGCGATTTCGGGCATAGTGTCGGTTATTTTTGGGGCTAGTTTTTGGGCTTGGATCTATGCCATGGATTTTGATTTATCCGCCAGCTTTCAGCAAGTTGTGTCGCATCCAATATCGCTGGGGCTTGGTGTCAGTTGTCTAATCTCGTCTTTGGCTGTCATAGGGCTCCTTATGAGGCTTGAAGGGTTTATGCGCTGGTTTTTAATCATATTGACGCTCTTTTTTACTGCGGCGGCGAGCTTGCCTATTTATCTTGTTTTAAAGCGTTAGAGGTTCTCCAGCATTGCCAAAAACGCTGTGTGGCTTATATGTGTTTTATTGATTTGTTGATGTGGAGTGGGAAATGAGTGGTCCAATTATTTTATGGTTTAGGCAAGACCTACGGCTCGATGACCATTCTGCTTTAATCGCGGCTTGCGCATCAGGAACGACAGTACTCCCCGTTTTTATTGAAGATGATGCCGTTGCCCGTCCTCTTGGGCAAACAAGCAAGTGGTGGCTATCTCAGTCTTTGAACGCCTTAAATCAAGGATTACGCGAACGCGGGGCCCAACTTCATGTTTTTAAAGGTGATACTGCGCAAATATTAAAAGAACTCGCGCAAGCGACTGAAGCCGTGGGCGTATATTGGTCGCGTTGTTATGATCCTGAATATATTGGTCGTGACTCTCAACTTAAATCTGAGCTTAAAGAGATCGGGTTAGAGGCGCAAAGTTTTACAGGCCACCTACTTTTTGAACCATGGCAAGTTGAAAATAAAAGTGGTCAGCCGTTTAAAGTTTTTTCGCCTTTCTGGAAAGCCTGTCGGGCGATGGGTATCACACGTCAGCCTCAAGCAGCACCTAAGGCAATTAATTGTTATCAAGGCGCTATGCCAGAATTAGCGTGGGCCAAGTCGGATCTCCTACCCTTCGAAACGCATTTGAATGGACATTGGCAAACTGGCGAAACAGGCGCTTTAAAGCGTTTAGAGCATTTCATTGAGACAATTTTAACGGGCTATAAGGATGCGCGTGATATGCCGTGTGTCGACGGCACATCACGTTTGTCACCACATTTACGCTGGGGCGAAATTTCTCCGCTTAGAATATGGCATACGGTTCAAGATGCAGTTCATGCCGAACGGGTTCCTGCAAAAGACGCAGAAAAGTTTTTAGCTGAGCTTGGATGGCGAGAGTTTTCCTTTCAATTATTATATTTTAACCCCAATTTACAAAAAGAAAACTTACAACAGCGTTTTAATGCCTTTCCATGGGTAGAGGATACGGAAGGGTTTGAACGCTGGCGCAATGGGCAAACAGGTTATCCAATTGTTGATGCGGGTATGCGTGAATTGCGGGAAACCGGATATATGCATAACCGCGTTCGCATGATTGCTGCTTCTTTTTTGATCAAGCATTTAATGATTGATTGGCGCCATGGCGAGGCTTGGTTTTGGGACCAATTAGTTGACGCCGACCCGGCTAATAATACTGCGAGTTGGCAATGGGTGGCAGGATGTGGCGCTGATGCAGCCCCTTATTTTCGGATTTTCAATCCAATTATTCAGGGACGAAAATTTGACCCAGAAGCCCTTTATACAAGTCGATTTGTGCCAGAATTAAATAATCTTCCGGTTAAATATGCCTTTTCGCCTTGGGAAGCGCCTTTAGATGTCCTTAAGACGGCTGGTGTTGACTTAGGCTTATCCTACCCGCCCCCAATGGTTGAACATGGGTTTGCCCGAGAGCGAGCTTTGGCGGCTTTTTCCGGTCTCTAAAATAAATGGTCAGCCTGTTTTTTGATCGTCTCATGTCGATTAGGGTTTAATTCTAAAATTTGCGTAAGGTACTTGTTAAATGAAAATAGCGATTATTGGATCGGGTATATCTGGCAATATGGCCGCCTATATTTTAAACCCGCATCACGACATTACCTTATTCGAGAAGAGAGATCGTCCGGGAGGACACAGCGCCACAGTTGATGTTACTTTTAATGATGGGCATGAGATTGCCGTAGATACCGGATTTATTGTTTATAATGATTTGAATTATCCTGGTTTGATCAAGCTTTTTGCTGAATTGGATGTACAGACCCAAGCCAGCGATATGAGTTTTTGTTTTTCGCAAAATAAAGGCGCCCTTGAATGGTCTGGGCAATCCCTAAAGACGATATTTGCTCAAAAATCAAATCTCTTGAGGCCAAAATTCTGGCGTATGTTATTAGACATTTTACGTTTTAATAAAGAAGCCCGTCGCTTTCATGAGACTAATAGTCTCGGGGATCTATCCTTAAAACAATGGTTGGATTTAAATGGTTACTCGGACGCATTTAGGACGCAGTATCTTTTTCCAATGGCAGCCTCTATTTGGTCAATGCCGCTTGAAGATATTGGCGATTTTCCAGCGGCAAGCCTTATCCAATTTTTTTATAATCACCGTTTGATTGACCGCGATAGGCCTAAGTGGCGTACCGTTTCCGGCGGCAGTCGTCATTATGTTCACAAGCTTATATCGGGTTTTGCTCAATCCATAAAATATAATGCAAATATCGAACAGATTTGGCGCAGTGATAATGGCGTGATTGTTAAGGAAGGTGGCGTTGAGCATAAGTTTGATAAGATTATTTTTGCAACACATAGCGATCAAGCATTATCCTTATTGGCTGACCCTACCCCACAAGAGCAAGCTTTATTAGGTGCAGTTAAGTATGCGCCAAATGATGTGTATCTTCATAGCGATAAGGATTTAATGCCAAAGCGCAGCACCGTCTGGTCGAGCTGGAATTACATGAATGAAGGCAATGATAATAAGGCTGTTTTTGTCAGTTATTGGATGAACTTGTTGCAAAATATTCCTATGAAATACCCCCTTTTTGTGAGCCTTAATCCGTCTAAAGCACCGGCAAAAGACAAAACTCATTTTCACGCGGTATATGATCATCCCCAATTTGATGCAGGCGCCATTGCCGCCCAATCAACTATTGCTGATCGGCAAGGCGAGAATAATACATATTTTTGCGGTGCTTGGTTGGGTTATGGCTTTCATGAAGACGGTCTTCGGTCGGCTGTTCGAGTTTGTAAACTTATTGGTGTTGAATGGTCTGATACCCGTATTGACGAGGTAATTGCAGCTCAATGATAACTCCTGGCTCACAGCTTTATTTTGGTGAAGTACGTCACGCACGTTATCGACCTCGATTACATAGGTTTCGGTATCGTGTATTTTCTATGCTACTCGATCTTGATGAGATTGAATGTGAGGCGCGCAGTCTTAGCTTATTTTCAGTAAACCGTTTCAATTTGTTTTCGTTTTTTTATGCTGATCACGGTTATGAGGATCTTCGTTCTCCACGCTCTTTCATTGAAGACGTGATGCGTCGTTATGAACGCCCTAAACCAGACCGTATTCATTTGCTCTGTTACCCAAGAATTCTTGGATATGTTTTTAATCCATTGAGCGTCTATTTTGTGATGGTCAATGATGTTGTTGATGCCATTATTTATGAAGTGCGAAATACTTTCGGCGAAAAGCACATCTATTTCGAAAAAGTTTGCGGCCACAATGGCCCAATATATGAGCACCAGCATGAGAAGGCGTTTCACGTCTCTCCATTCATTGATATGAATGCCCTGTATCATTTCTCAACGGGCATTTGGCAAGATAATGTGCGCTTGGTTATTCGCGAAACAGAGGATAATCAACCACTCTTGCTCACAAGTTTTGTTGGCAAACGTCATGCCTTTTCCGCTCGTGAATTGCGATTAGCATTCTTGAGTTACCCGTTAATGACAGCTAAGATTATTTTTTCAATTCACTACCAAGCCTTTCGTTTAATGCTTAAAGGCGTAAGGTTCCATAGGCACCCTAATAAAAGAAAGAAAAACTAAGTCATGTCTAAGAATTCAACTGATCAGCAAGCTCCCAGCCCTGTTAAAAATTCAATTGATGAGCCAGCCAAAATTTCAGCGATGATGCGGTTCGTTTTTATGGGACTTTCCCGAATTAGCGGCGGCAAGTTAACTGTTGAATTGCCTGATGGGGCTAGCTTTGTTTTTGGCGATACCCATTCAGAACTGCAAGCCAATATTGTTATTAAACGGCAAGCTGCTTTCTCGCGAATTGTGCGCGGTGGTGCCATTGGTTTTGCGGAAGCTTATATGGATGGCGATTTTGAGACAGATAATTTGTCTCATTTACTAACTTTGCTTTCGGCAAATCTTGAGCGCATACAGGATATTATTAACAGCTCTGTCTGGATGCGTATCCTAAACAGATTGATACATGTTCTGCGTCCCAATACACGTAATGGCGCAAAGAAGAATATTTATGCGCATTATGACCTTGGTAATGCATTTTACGAAAAGTGGCTTGATCAAACGATGACATATTCATCAGCCCGTTTTACATCGCCTGACCAAGATTTAAGCGCGGCTCAAACGTCCAAATATGAAGCGATTGAACGCATAGCTGACATAAAAGATGATCATCATGTGTTGGAAATAGGATGTGGCTGGGGTGGTTTTGCCGAACATGCCGCGGGTTCGATTGGCTGTGATGTGACGGGTCTCACAATTTCTCCATCTCAGCTTGAATATGCCCAGAAACGGCTTGAGGCGCGTGGGCTAAACAATAAAGCACAATTACGTTTTCAAGATTATAGGGATGTTAAAGAACAGTTTGATCGCGTGGTATCTATCGAGATGTTTGAAGCTGTTGGCGAAAAATATTGGCCGACATATTTTCGTAAAGTTTATGATGTTTTAAAGCCAGGCGGCAAAGCGGGTTTGCAAATCATTACAATCAAAGATGAGAATTTTTTGAGATACAGCAAGCGCGTTGACTTTATTCAAAAATATATCTTTCCGGGCGGCATGCTCCCTAGTCCCTCAAAGCTTCGCGAGCAATTTGCTTTAAGTGGATTAAACGAATATGCCTATGAGAGTTTCGGGCTGGATTACGCCAAGACGCTAGCCATATGGCGTGAACGTTTTTTAGGTGTTTGGCATGAAATCGAAGCTGACGGCTTTGATGAAAAGTTTAAAAATATGTGGTCTTATTACCTCGCTTACTGTGAAGCTGGCTTTAGAACAGGCGCGATTGATGTCGTGCAAATCGGGCTCGAGAAACCTGCCTGATTTCTTTATTTAAGCTTTAAAAAAAACCGCATCATTGAAACATATATGTTTCTAGGTATGAGCTGAAGCATTCTTAAAATGAAGACGAAGCGCTTAGGGAATGCAATGAGAAACGTACCTTTGGACAGTCCATCTATAATGCGCTGTGATGCATCATTGACGGTCAAAATAAACGGCATGGAAAAACGATTTTTATCGGTTAATGGCGTTTCGACAAAGCCCGGTGCAATTACTGAGAAATATATATTGTAAGGCGCATATTCTATAGCAAGAGCCTCGCTCATATTCAGCAATGCCGCCTTAGTGGCGCCATAAGCGGCTGAGGTTGGTAAGCCGTTAAAGCCGGCAACCGATGCGACTGACGCAATTTGTCCGAAATTTCGTTCGAGCATAAGCGGGATAAGAGCATCCAAGCAATTTATAACGCCGCCAACATTAACATCGAATGTCCGTTTAAATGATTTTGCATCAAAATGGGGTATTGCTGTTGGCAAGTAGATACCAGCATTGAGAATGGCCAGCGCAATTGGAGCAAAGTCGGATTCGATCGCAGCAATCGTTTCATTAACATTCTTGGCCTTTGTAACATCACAAGGAAAGGCTGCGCAGTTTGGTAATTGTGCGGCGAGTTTGTTGAGCTCCTCTTCGTTGCGAGCAGAAATGGCAACGCGCCAGCCCTGCGCACTATATAATTTTGCAAGCTCCATTCCGATGCCAGAGCTTGCACCTGTAATCCATACGCAACCGTCTTGGGCGCTGGCCGCTTTTATAGCGCGGGTCGTTTTGGAAGGTGCAAGGCTCATTTTATCGTTCTCCAAGTTGAAGGTTGAGGTATTTCATTAAAGATTGCGTCTTCATAGGTAATAACATCCCCGCGACTTAACGGGTCAACATTATTGACGTCGTCTCCAGCAGGCAAAAAAGCTGAGCGCACCCAATTTCCACTTGGTGTATACCAAATATCAAGCGGCAGATCACCGCTCAGACGAAAGCGATAGGCTTCCACAGTACGATTAGATGCATTGACTGTGTGTGTGCCAACGTTTTGAACTTGAACTTTGAGTTCTCGCCCATCTTGTGTGCTTATAATATGTGACTGTTTGACGAAATCAGGATTGAAATAACTTGTTGTCATTACGGCATTATCAATAATGCCTGAATATCTGCTGGATTCACTCTTAAGAATGCCATTTTTATCACGCGTAATTTTTGCGTATTCGGGCTTGCCATTATTATCTGTTTTGCTGACCATAGATACGAGTTGGCCATTTTCCCATATTTCTTTATTTTGATGGACATAGCCAAAGACAGGTATGAAGCCAATTGAGATTTTGATTTCAATATGAATGTTGACGTGAACTTGATCGCCCACTTTCTTAAAAGTCATATGATGAAAGCCAATATTCTCGCCTTTGCGTTTGATCCAGAACCCTTTTTGACCCGATGCAGGGATACCCGATGACCAGCTAGGAGAAAATATCTCAACACTATTCCCATTGCCATTTGTGCTCGATGGGTCTTGGGAGGCTATGCCCTGTGAAGAGAGAGAAAGAGCAAGAATTATAGCAATGCTAAACTTAGAGCATAAAAGATTTGAAATTTTCATTTTTTTTGAAAAGACGACCTTACAGAACGATAATAATGTGCAGTATTACACTAGTTGCCTTAAAACGTGGGCCTTAAAGTCCTAAAAAGTCACGTGCCATTTTGATGTATGAATCAGTGACTTTAAGTTTTCCAGACGTAACAGCCAAACAATAGCAATCCTCATCACCTTCAGCGCGCGGCTGATGGTGTGTACTTTCGTCAGCAAGGGCAAGTTCACCGGGGCCATATAGCGTTTCATTATCCTTATAGTGGCCGCGCAAAATAAGAGTTGCTTCAAGGCCGTCATGTGTATGGCGCGGAGCGCTTTTTCCTGGTTTTATTTTAAGAAGCGTAACTTCTTCACCGTCGTCTCCAACATCAAGTGTGACTTGTCGTACACCAGGATAAGCGTAACGCCACTTCAGATTTTCTATCTTGGTCGGTAAAAGCGCTCGAATGGGCGCGGCTATATCTTGGTTTAGGCCGGGGACTGTTTGGTTCTTTACGGGGGCTGTAAAAACCGGATCATCCAATTTCATTAAAATACTATCGAGCGCATTGTCACTAAGTGGTGCTGGTGGGCATTCATTAAGTAATTGGCCATTTAATGTCGCTATATTGTCATATTCGCTGCGTAACTCAGGGCGGTAAGACATTAAACTTGCCACAAGTAAATTCATGCCTGAGCTTAAAGAGCCAAATGCATATTGTGCAACCAAGTTATGGGAGGCAGATACTGGGTTAATTGACTGGGCTACATTCATATTCAAAATAGTCTTCTCCCTAAACTCTTGCTAGCTTGTACTAAAGATATATAATTGTTGGCTATTTAGGCAAATAATTTATACTCAAGACATGTATTTATTTTTCAATTTCGTAAAATCTATTAAAATATTTACGAATGACGATCTATTAACGAACAAAGAAAATGAGACTTCATGAAAACCTTCAATGATATTATAGGAGCGATTGGAAATACGCCCTTAATTAAACTTAAAAAAGCCTCAGAACTCACAGGGTGCACCATTCTTGGTAAAGCTGAGTTTATGAACCCAGGGCAATCCGTTAAAGATCGAGCGGCTTTGTATATAATACGTGCTGCAGAGGCAAATGGATCACTCCGCCCAGGGGGTACGATTGTTGAAGGTACGGCGGGCAATACAGGAATAGGCCTTGCGCTTGTGGCCAATGCCCTCAACTATAAATCAGTGATTGTTATTCCTGAGACGCAGAGCCAAGAGAAAAAAGATATGTTGCGGCTTTTGGGTTCTGAACTTATCGAAGTGCCGGCTGTTCCTTACAAAGATGAAAACAATTATGTTAAGTATTCCGGTAGGTTATCTGAAAAACTTAATAAAGAACGTGAGGGTGGTGCTATTTGGGCCAATCAGTTTGATAATGTCGCCAATCGCATTGCTCATATTGAAACAACTGGTCCCGAAATTTGGGAACAGACCGACGGAAAAGTCGATGGTTTCACATGTGCAATTGGTACTGGCGGTACATTGGCTGGCACAGGTATCTTTTTAAAAAGCAAAAACGCCAATATTCGCATTGCGGCTTCTGACCCAATGGGGGCGAGTATGTACCATTGGTTTAAGCATGGAGCGCTAAAGGCTGAGGGGACGTCGATTACAGAGGGAATTGGCCAGGGGCGCGTCACAGCAAATATTGAAGGTGCGCCAATTGATGATGCTTATCAAGTCAGCGATGCCGAAGCATTGCCGATCGTTTTCGATTTGTTGCGCCATGAAGGCCTATGTTTAGGAGGGTCCAGTGGTATTAATATCGCAGGTGCGATGAAAATGGCTAAAGATTTGGGGCCAGGACACACAATTGTAACTATTCTTTGTGATTACGGCACTCGTTACCAAAGTAAGCTCTTTAATCCTGCTTTTTTGCGCGATCAAGGCTTGCCAGTGCCCGATTGGCTCTAGGTTAGGCTTTCGCCTATGCGTGCGACTGTTACCCATCTTGAGATGCGCGTGCCCTTCCCTGAGCGCTCCTTAGCAGAGCCCGCTCCATTACCCGCAGGCGTAACTTTTTCTCACGATCCAACGCCTGAACTTTCTGAATATCGCGCTGTCTATGATTTAATTGGTTCGGATTGGTATTGGGTGAATAGAAAAGCCATGCGTGATGCGCAGCTTGGTCCATTGATTAGCTCTGATAAAACTGAAATTTACTATTTGAAGTCCGGAGATCGTATTATTGGGTTTCTAGAGTTGAACTTTCGCAATTTTCCAGTGGTTGAGATTGTTTTTATTGGCCTTGAGAAAACCTATATAGGTCAAGGATTGGGCTTATTTCTTATTCGATCGGCATTAAAGATCGTCCAATCGCGAAACGCGTCTTCTATTCGGATACAAACCTGCACACTAGACCACCCACGGGCTATCTTATTATATCAAAGCCACGGATTTACTGCTGTTAGTCGGCAGAATGTTATTCTTAAGGATGACAGGTTTCATATTGAGCCTTAGGCAAAACTATAAAACTTGGCTCAAAAATAATTTTGTACGATCATTTGTAGGGTTGGCAAAAAAACTCTCAGGATCATTCTCTTCGACGATTTCGCCTTCATCCATAAAGATGATGCGGTCAGCAACCTGTCTTGCAAATCCCATTTCATGTGTGACGCAAATCATCGTCATACCCTCATTTGCCAATTCGATCATAACATCCAGGACCTCTTTAATCATTTCAGGGTCCAGTGCAGATGTGGGCTCGTCAAACAGCATAATGCGTGGCGTCATACATAATGCACGTGCGATCGCGACACGCTGCTGTTGTCCGCCAGATAATTGACCTGGGTATTTATCGGCCTGATCTGGAATGCGAACACGTTCAAGGTATCGGTGCGCTATATTTTCTGCTTCTTTGCGAGACATTTTTTGAACCCAAATGGGGGCTAAGGTACAGTTTTCAAGAACGGTCATATGCGGAAATAAGTTAAACTGCTGAAACACCATGCCAATATGTCCTCTTGCGAGTGCTTTGTGTCTTTGGCCAGGGATAACCTCATGACCTTCGATCGATATACGTCCGGCATTATGTTCTTCGAGTTGGTTGATGCAGCGAATAAGCGTTGATTTTCCAGACCCAGATGGCCCGCAAATGACAATTTTTTCACCCTGATTAACATTCAAACTTATGTTTTTTAGAACATGGAAATCACCATACCACTTGTCCACATTCTCCACTAAAATCGCAGACTTTGTCATTTAATTATCCTTCCGATCAGTCGCAAGACGCTTTTCCATAAAGATTGAGTAGCGTGACATTGCAAAGCAAAATACCCAAAAAATGGTGCCGGCAAAAACATAACCAGTAATGGCTGTCTGCTCGGTTGCCCAAGAGCTATCTGTAAAATTAAGTTGAACAATACCTAATAGGTCAAAAATGCCAACAATAAGAACCAGCGTCGTGTCTTTAAAGAGTCCAATAAATGTATTGACGATACCAGGAATAACAATCGTGAGGGCTTGCGGCAGAATAATGAGGCGCATTGTTTGCCAATAACCTAATCCTAGAGCATGAGCTGCTTCATATTGTCCCTTGGGTAAGGCTTGAAGACCACCGCGAATGACTTCAGCCATATAAGCAGCTGCAAACAAAGCAACCCCAATAAGGCAACGCACAAGTTTGTCAAAATTCATACCTTCGGGAAGAAAAAGTGGCAGCATAACACTGGCCATAAACAAAACTGTTATAAGCGGAACACCTCTAAAAATTTCAATAAAGCTAATACAACTCCAGCGAATGATAGGTAAGTTCGAGCGTCGCCCGAGTGCAAGCAAAATGCCTAGGGGCAGCGAAAATACGATGCCCGTAATGGCAACAACCAAAGTAACCATGAGGCCACCCCAAAGCGACGTTTCAACATATTCAAGACCCATCCCGCCAGATAATAAAAGGAACGCGACAATCGGATAAACAAAGACCATGAATAGTAAATTGACCCGTTTAAATGGTGCGCTTGGCATAAGTAATGGCATGAAGCCAAAAAAACTTATGAAAAAGAGTAAATCAATCCGCCAGCGCTCAGCATCTGGATAGCGCCCATAAATGAACTGTCCAATTTTAGCTTCAATGAATGGCCAGCAAGCACCCTGCTCTGGTTTTAAACAAGCTGTGCGATCAGACCCTACAAAAGTCGCGTCCCATATGAGCCAAGACCATGCGCCCGAACCAATAGTCCAAAGCAACCAGAGGGATAAGATCGTTAAGATTGAGTTGGTCACGGACGAAAATAGATTTTCTCTCATCCAGTGAATGGCATTGTTAAACGATAAAGTTGTTAACATTACTGCGCTCCTTTTTTAGAAACGCGATTATTATAAAAATTCATCGACAGCGATGTGAGAAGACTTAGACCGAGATAAATCAGCATAGTGATAAAAATAATCTCAACGGCTTGTCCAACCTGGTTGAGGGCTGTCCCCGCAAAAACTGAAACAATATCAGGATAGGCAATTGCGACTGCGAGAGATGAATTTTTTGTTAAATTTAGATATTGGCTTGTGAGGGGTGGAATGATGACGCGCATGGCTTGAGGAATAATGATTAACCGCATTGATAGCCTGCTTGGCATTCCCAAAGCTCGTCCTGCCTCAGTTTGCCCATGCGAAACAGATTGTATGCCCGCGCGAACAATTTCGGCGATAAATGCAGCTGTATAAACAGATAAGGCAAATGTGAGAGCTAAAAATTCAGGAACTAGATTAATCCCACCTTTAAAATTGAACCCTTTCAAGGCTGGAATATCGAGTTCAAATGGCCAGCCGACAAGGGCATAGAGGGCGATAACTATGGACACAATTGCGCCGAGCAAGAACGGCCAGAGCGAGGGGCGCATGCCTGTCTCCATTTGCCGGCGTGTCTGCCATCGGCGTCCCAAAATAAGACCAATGAGTAAAATAATAACGCCAATCCCATAAGCCATACTGCCCTCAAGAAAGACAGGTGATGGGATGACAAAACCGCGATTGCTCAAGAAAGCTACATCAAAGATACTATTTGCTTGCCTGGGTGGGTTGAGGTTTCTTAGAACGCCAAAATACCAAAACATAATTTGAAGTAATAGGGGGACATTACGAAAGGTCTCAATATAAATGACGCTCAAAAGACGAACTAATCCATTTTTTGATAAACGCCCTACCCCCACCAGAAAACCAATCAGAGTGGCCAGAAAAATAGAGACAAAGGCCACGAGCAGTGTGTTGAGTAGTCCTACAACAAGAACTCGGCCGTAAGTGCTGTCTTCACTATAGTCGATTAGGGTTTGGCTAATGCCAAACCCTGCACGGCTATCAAGAAAACCAAAGCCGGAAGCTGTCCCTTGCCTAGCAAGGTTTTCAACCGTATTCCCAGCTAACCAAGTCACGCCATAAATGACGGTCCCCAGAAACAAAAGCTGTACACTCCAAGAAAATGCTTTGCGCCAAAAACGCATTTTAATGCCCCTTATTGGCTAACGAATAGGCGGTGAATATTGTAAGCCGCCATTTCTCCAGAGTGCATTTTGACCTCGAGCAATACCTAAAGGTGACCCTTTACCAACATTACGCTCAAAGCTCTCGCCATAATTTCCAACATGAATAATGATTTGCTTAGCCCAGTCTTTTCGAATGCCAAGGTTTTCGCCAAATGTGCCGTCATTTCCGAGGAGGCGTTGAATGTCAGGGTTTCTTAATTGGGCTTTACTATCAATATTCTTTGAGGAAACCCCTAACTCTTCAGCTGAAATCATAGCATAAAGTGACCACCGCACAATATCCGCCCATTGCGAGTCACCTTGACGGACCGCTGGACCAAGTGGCTCTTTTGAAATGACTTCAGGTAGGATCATATGCTCATCTGGATTTGTGAATTTTAAACGTTGTGCATAAAGACCTGATTGATCGGTTGTGTAAACGTCACAACGACCAGAATTGTAGGCTGAAACGGTTTCATCGGCCTTTTCAAATGTGATGATTTCATAGTCCATGCCGGCCGACGTGAAATAGTCTGCAGCGTTTAATTCAGTTGTGGTTCCCAAATTAGCGCATAAAGATGCACCACTCAGCTCGCTAATACTTTTGACGCCGAGTTCTTTACGCACCATGAAACTTTGGCCGTCATAATAATTTATGCCGACAAAATCGATGCCTAAGGCTGTGTCGCGCTGCATAGAATAAGTTGTATTGCGGGATAAAACTTCTACTTCACCAGACTGAAGCGCTGCAAACCGTTCCTTATTTGATAGAGCAATATATTTTACGTTTTTATCACTACCAAAAATGGCGGCGGAAACAGCACGGCAGACATCAACGTCTATGCCCGTCCAATTACCTTTATCATCAGGGTTGGAAAAACCCATCAGTCCCTGACTGACACCGCATTTAATATACCCATTTTCTTTAACCGTTTCTAAAGTTTTATCAGCGTAAGCAGGATATAGACCCGAAGCGATAAAGCTAATGATAACGATAGGGCTTACTTTTAAATTTTTACTTATTTTGGAAAGTATTAATCTCACTTTCAATCTCCTTTTTATACTGATATCAATAGCCTTAACGATGCTATGTGAAGGAAACATTGTATGGAAAACGACGCAACGCACGATGATATAACTGATGATGACACAAATTTATCTCATTTAGGACGTATGAGTTCAGACCACTTTGGATCTGTTAATACGCCTGTTTACCGAACGTCAACTATAATTCATCCTACACTAGCAAGTCTTCGAGGTCGAGAGCGAATTTTGTATACTTATGGACGTCGCGGCACACCGACAAGCCATAGTTTAGAGACACTTTTGTGCAAAATTGAGAATGGTGCTCAAAGTTTAATAACCCCGTCGGGTGTTTCAGCAATCACAGCCTGCATATTAACCGTTTGTAGCGCTGGTGATCATATGCTGATGGTTGATAGCGTTTATGAGCCAACGCGCAATTTTTGTAAGGATATTCTCGCTCGATTTAATATTAGCGTCGATTACTATGACCCAAAAGCCTCTATTGATGAGATTAGCGATCAGATTAAATCTAACACGACATTAATTTTTGCTGAAAGCCCTGGCTCTTTGACTTTTGAGGTTCAAGATTTCCCCGCTCTGGCAAATTTGTGCAAGACAAGGGATATTGCCTTGGCCATCGATAACACATGGGCCACCCCCTATTTCTTTAAGCCATTAGACCATGGCGCAGATTTTTCAGTTTCATCGGCGACCAAATATATCGTTGGTCATGCTGATGCTGTGATGGGCACAATTACAACCAATGCAAAATGGGCACAGCCTACAAAGAAAACATATACATTGCTCGGTCTTATGACTTCAGGTGATGATGCATTTTTGGCCTTACGTGGATTGCGAACTTTAGCTGTACGATTAAAACAGCATCAAGCCTCAGCGCTTGAGATTGCCTCATGGCTTGAGGGTCTACCTTTTGTACGCCGAGTTCTATATCCGGCATTGCCCTCTCATCCTGATCACAATATATGGAAGCGTGATTTTAAGGGGGCGTCTGGCTTATTTAGTGTGGAGCTTGCCCCTTGCAGCGAGGCGCAATTGGCTGAGATGGTTGATCACCTTTCCTTATTTGCAATGGGATTTAGTTGGGGTGGGTTTGAAAGTTTAATTCTGCCCTGTAATCCCGTCAGAACAGTTCATCCCTTTCAAAGTGATGGCCAGTTGATCAGGTTACATATTGGTTTGGAGCATGTTGAAGACCTTAAGCAAGATCTCCAGGCCGGTTTCAAGCGTGCAGGTTATTTCTAATTTGTTGGTTTGAAAGCTGAAACGCGCCGATTGGCTTCGGCGATATCTTCGGCTGACATATCTTTTTCCAATTCGGCTAAAGCGGCTTCTGCAAATGCGGCAAAACCTTGCGCATTGGCCATTTTGTAAAATTTATAGGCTTCAATTTTGTCTTTTTTGATACCTTCGCCCAGAGACAACATGGCGGCTATATTAAACATGGCATCTGGAAAACCAAGATTGGCCGCGCGTAAATATAATTGTGCTGCTTTTTTTCGATTAACATTTACGCCGTTTCCATAATCATAGATGGCGGCTAAATCCGTTAAGCCTCGTGGGTCATTGCCCTTGGCGGACAATTCAAAATAGGCAATGGCTTTCTTAATGTCGCGTTTGACAATTTTTGCATCAAAATATTCGACACCCGCACGAAACGCGGCCCCGGCATCGCCATTTTTTGCGGCTTTTTCCCAAACAGTGAGGCCTTCATTATAGAGTCCCGCGCGATAGAGATTATGCCCTTCTTCTTCGCTGGCAGCATATACCTGCCCCAAGAAAACAAGCATAAGTAAAGCTATAAACCCCGATAAATATGTTATTTTAGAGAATTGCGCGACCATGCTGTTTGGTTTCCTCGATCAATGATATAAATATATATGAAAGTGATTTAGACTTAAACACCCTTTTGGCGAGAAAAATGACACCTAACCCAGCCATCATCGGTATTATCTGTAATTTGCGCAAGCATGAGACTGGCGTTGGCCAGACAGTAAATACTCAATATTTTGATGCTATCGCGCGCTATACGTCCGCGCGTGTCATTATGCTCCCCTGTCTCATTGATGGCCAAGATGAAAGCCATCTCGATGCCATCTTGCAATTGGTTGACGGGATTATTCTCACGGGCAGCCAAACCAATGTTCACCCATCGCATTATGGAGAACCGGCAACGCAA
>ENA-OUOG01002832-OUOG01002832.1-marine-metagenome-genome-assembly--contig:-NODE-2832-length-17235-cov-3.951043_pt1 | contig 17235 bp, 11 predicted proteins | sample MGYA00248635_ERZ508505 | MGnify/ENA primary metagenome ERZ508505 (study PRJEB26176, sample SAMN06267871) | marine metagenome | isolation source: Saanich Inlet, British Columbia, Canada | place: Pacific...
TATACACTTTTGTCCCCAGAGTAAGACCGTCATAGATGTTTTTAAACTCAACTAAGGGCATAAAAAAGACCTGATTGTAATAGGGGTCTTCTATATCTTTAAAGAGTCTGAACTGAAGCGGTTTTGACCAGAATGCAGCACCTTTTGTAGAGCGGTAATTGTCCCGTTGGTTAAATTCTGGTACAATATTATCATAATCTAAAACAAGCCGGTCTGTATTATAATTAGGCATACTTATCGTCTTAGATTTTGATACGCTATCAATCCAAATTTTATTAACTATAGTGTCATTTTTTAAACTAAAAAGAGAGATAGGCATGCTGTTGTCTCTTTTGTTTTTAATAGTAAGCTGAATAGAGTCTTCTGTTGTTTTTACTTTTGAAATTTTAAAATCAATTTTTTTACGAGTGCCTATGTAGTCCTTAAAAAACCAATCTATATTTTTATTGGTTTTAGACTTAACAAAGATTTCGAAATCTTTTGTGGTCGATTTTTTTAATTGAGTAGTTGTAAGATAGTCCTTTGCAACTGCATCAAAGTTCATATCCTCGGCATATGCATTAAGATATTTTAAACCAACACCTGCCTTGTATTTCCCAGCAATATTTGCGTTGAATTTTATAAGAGAATCTTTGGGGATGGAGAGTGCCTGATCATTGTTTTTACGGGCAATCTCCATGGAATACAAATAATACTGAAAATTATAATCTAAATCTGCAAGATGAAATGCCCGTACGCCCCAAATTCTTGCCAGAGTACCCAATAGTTTACTGTCTGGGTAAAATTCTTCAACATACTTCATTAAGAAATAAATAGTTAAACCATCATTGAGCCAATGCTCTTTTCGTGGATTAACAAGACTTATATTATAGAGGTATTTATTTAACGCTGTTTTAAGCACTTTTAATTCATATTGAAAATTACTTTTAAATGGTCTTAGAAAACTAGGCAATTGATTGAGTCCATAAAGAGGATTTTTGTTGTAATCTATTTGGGTTACCAGCAATTTTTCATGCGGATAGGTGCCGAGATTGTCACTTAAAAATTTAGTGATTCGGTCTGTAATTAGGGCTTTAGAATTATTGTCGACCACTTTTTCAAAAATATCTGAAACCAGGGTAAAGTCGTCTGTAGTAACACTATTATATGTATTTTCTTTATGAAGTGATAAGTAGGTGTCTATTCTATCTTTACCTTTTAACGTAAGGGTTTGATTTACGTCATCTTCAGCAGTTTTAACGGTATTTAATTCTGAAGTGAGTGAATAATTTTTCGGAAAACTTAGTTTAATGGTTAGATTAGATTTAGGTACATATAAATCATTTAGATTTTTGTTACTGTAATATTGCCAATCACCATCATATACAGCAGGTAAAATATACCAATATTTAAGTTCAAAATTTTGCGCTTCGGTAAATCCATAATCTGTAAATGTAGCGTCAGGTAATACTATTTTATAGCTTAAATTTAGATAATAGCTTTCTCCTGGGAGTAATGGGTAGTCTAAACTTACTTCAATGACATCCAATTGCCCCTTAAGTCTTTGGTAGCCTAAATCATTAAAGGTTTTGTCTTTAATACTAGAAATTACGGTGAAACCACGTTGTTCACTTTTGGCTAAATGAAATTTTGTACTAAACTCCTCTTCAAACCTTTTTGCTAAGGCCGTGGATTTTGTAGAGTAACTATTGTTCCAATCATTAAGATAGACCTTATTTAGTGTGTCTTTAGACCTATTTTGGTAAGCAATAGTTTGGCTTATTGTAATCGATTTTTCTTTTGGGTTAACCTTGCCATCAACAGTAATAGCGTTTTGGCCATACCCAACAAAGGCAAGGCTCAAGACACTCAAGTATATGAGAATTTTAGTATTCAATTTAAGATTAGAAATTAGGGCTTAATCCAGACTCTTTATAGAATGCGTTTAATATATCAGTGACGTCGTCGGCAGTATCTACAACATGAATTAAATCCAAGTCTTTGGCACTGATATTGCCCTCTGATAGTAAGGTGTTTTTTATCCAATCGACTAAACCTCCCCAAAATTTAGTGCCAACTAAAATAATCGGGAAAGTATCAATTTTATGAGTTTGTATAAGAGTGATGGCTTCAAACAACTCATCTAAAGTTCCAAATCCACCTGGCATAACCACAAATCCTTGAGAGTATTTTACAAACATAACCTTACGGACAAAGAAATAATCAAAATCTAAACTTTTATCCGAGTCTATATAGGGATTATCGTGCTGCTCAAAAGGCAATTCAATATTAAGTCCAACAGAGGTTCCTCCAGCAATATGTGCACCTTTATTTCCAGCTTCCATAATACCTGGTCCACCACCAGTAATGACGCCATAACCATTATCTACAATTTTTTCCGCTACGTCTACTGCAAGTTTATAGTATTCATCTTCTGGTTTTGTACGTGCCGAACCAAATATTGAAACACATGGGCCTATTTTACTTAGTTTTTCATAACCATTGACAAACTCGCCCATGATTTTAAAAATTGCCCAAGAGTCATTTGTTTTAATCTCGTTCCAGCCTTTGTAGTGTTTATCTTTTCTCATTTTAGTCATTTAGTATGTTTTGTGTGCTTCTAACAATAGTTGATGATTATGACATTTCTTTCTTCAAAAACTTTGCCGTATAGCTCTTTTTATCTTTTATAATTTCTTCGGGACTTCCTGTAGCTACCACATGTCCACCACCTTTTCCGCCTTCATAACCAATGTCAATAATATAGTCAACGGTTTTAATGACATCTAAATTGTGTTCAATAATAAGTACTGTGTTACCCTTATTTGCCAGTTTATTTAATACTTTCATGAGTACGTTAATATCTTCAAAATGGAGGCCTGTTGTTGGCTCATCGAGGATATAAAAGGTATTCCCAGTGTCCCGCTTACTCAGTTCTGTTGCTAATTTTATACGTTGCGCTTCGCCACCTGACAGTGTTGTGCTTTGCTGCCCCAATGTAATATATCCAAGGCCAACATCTGCAATAGTTTTTAATTTTCTGTAAATTTTTGGAATGTGTTCAAAAAAGCCTACAGCTTCTTCAATAGTCATATTTAAAACATCGCTAATAGATTTTCCTTTATAGCGAATTTCTAGAGTTTCACGATTAAAGCGTTTGCCTTGACAAGTTTCACATTCTACATAAACATCTGGTAAAAAGTTCATCTCAATGACTCTAAGTCCGCCACCTTGACAAGTTTCACAACGTCCGCCTTTAACATTAAAACTAAAGCGTCCGGGTTTGTAGCCTCTAATTAGTGCTTCAGGAATTTGTGCAAATAATTTTCTAATTTCATCAAACGTTTTGGTATAAGTTGCAGGATTACTTCGAGGGGTTCTACCAATAGGCGACTGATTAATATCAATCACTTTATCGATATGTTCAAGACCTTTAATACTCTTATAGGGCATTGGCTTTTTTACACCATTAAAATAATGAGCGTTAAAAATAGGGTAGAGGGTTTCATTTATAAGCGTAGATTTTCCGCTTCCGGAAACGCCTGTAACACCAATCATTTGCCCCAAAGGGAATTCTACCGAAACATTTTTTAAATTATTACCCGTACAACCTTTAAGTATTAATTTTTTACCATTGCCTTTACGTCGCTTTTTAGGGATTGCAATCTCTTTTGCACCGTTAAGATAATCTGCAGTGAGGGTGTTGTGTTTTAATAATTCTTCTGGTGTACCTTCACTTATTATGGCTCCACCATGCTTTCCTGCAAAAGGACCAATATCGATAACATGGTCTGCACGCTCTATCATATCTTTATCGTGTTCTACAACAATAACCGAATTTCCAACATCTCTTAAAGAAATGAGAGAATTAATTAGTTTTTCATTGTCACGCTGGTGCAATCCTATGCTGGGTTCATCTAGGATATAGAGTACACCCACAAGTTGAGACCCTATTTGTGTTGCTAGTCTAATACGTTGTGCCTCACCTCCAGATAATGATTTTGAACTTCTATTAAGTGATAAATAGGTTAAACCTACATCCAATAAAAATTGTATTCTGCTTTTAATTTCTTTTATAATCTCTTCAGAAATTTTTTGTTGCTTACCTGAAAGTCTAGATGATACATCCTGAACCCATTCACCTAGATCAACAATATCCATTTTTACGAGGTCGGCAATGCTCTTACCATCGATTTTGAAGTATAGCGATTCTTTTTTTAACCGAGAACCATTACATGTTGGGCATTCTACCTTATCCATATATTCTTTGGCCCATCTAACGAGTGATGTTGAATTAGATTTGTACTGGCTTTCAATAAAATTTGCCACACCTTCAAAGTCGATATTATAGTTTCTGGCGACACCTAAGAGTTTACTTTCCACAGTAAATTTATCTTTCCCCCCAAATAATATAATTTGTTTCGCTTCTTCAGGGATGTCTTTCCAGGCATCGTTAAGCGAAAAATCATAGCGTTGCGCAATGGTGTCAAACTGTTTAAAAATCCAACTTTTCTTTTGTGGCCCATGAGGTGCTAATGCACCATTTGCGATAGAGATGGTCTGGTCTGGTACTATTTTTTTTTCATTAATAACATACAACTCACCGATACCATTACATTTTGGGCAAGCACCTTTTGGTGAATTAAAAGAGAAATTATTTGGTTCTGGATTAGGGTAGGAGATTCCAGACGAAGGACACATTAAATTTCTACTGAAAAAGCGAGGCGTATTAGTGTCCTGATCAATAACTATTAAAACATCATCACCGTGGTACATAGCTGTATTGATAGATTCCATTAGACGCTTTTCGTTATCCAGTGAATCCTCTATTTTTAGTCGGTCTATAACTATTTCAATATCGTGTGTTTTATAACGGTCTAGCTTCATTCCTTTTTCGATGTCTACTATTCCGCCATCTGCACGAACTTTTACGAAACCTTGTTTGGCTATCTGCTCAAACAGTTCCCTGTAATGCCCTTTTCTAGACCTAATTACTGGGGCTAATATGTTAATGCGTTTGCCATTAAAAGATTCTAAAATTAAATCTTTGATTTGCGCATCGCTATAACTCACCATTTTGTCTCCAGTCTCGTAACTATAGGCATCAGCAGCCCGTGCAAAAAGCAATCTTAAAAAATCATAGATTTCTGTTATCGTACCAACTGTTGAGCGTGGCGATTTGCTTGTTGTTTTTTGTTCGATAGCAATAACAGGAGACAGACCATCTATTTTATCGACATCTGGACGCTCTAAGCTACCTAAAAATTGACGTGCGTAGGCCGAAAACGTTTCTATATATCGGCGTTGGCCTTCGGCATAAATGGTATCAAACGCCAAAGAGGATTTACCACTACCAGACAAACCAGTAATAACTACTAATTTTTCTCTAGGAATAGAAACATCTATGTTTTTTAGGTTATGTACTCTTGCGCCTTTTACTTCAATAGAATCGTCCAATGTGGTCATAAATTAGTTAATCTCTGCGGTATTATGGCAAAGTTGCAAAGGTACAATTTTTAGTTGTTAATTTATTGTGAAGGTTATCTCGATAATTGTTATAATTGTGAATGAATTTTAATGAGATATACATGAAATTATTAGGAATAGGGTCACGCATAAACCATTCAGAATATGGCAAAGGCGTAGTTACTAATGTTACATCACAACACTACTGGGTTACATTTATTGACAATGGTCTAGAGACATTAGAACTTGATGATGAGTTTGAGGTTATTGAAGCTGCTGAAGACGATGTGGATACAGTTAGTTTTTATGAAGTGGAAAAAAGTCTACGAAGCATTTTAAAAAAATGGTCTGATGTGACAGAAGTGGTCTCGATAGCCGATAAATGGAAAGGTGGAAGATTGGTGTTTGAACCTGGAGATATTAATTTACAGGGCAAGGACATGCCTATAGATACGTTTTTTCATAAGATAACGATGGTACGAGATAGACTTCGTGTAATGGAGCAAAAAATTAACTCAAGTCCAAACTTAGATGAACAAGAGAAAATTGATTTGCAGCAATACATTACTCGGAGTTATGGAAATTTAACCAGTTTTAATGTTTTGTTTAAGCTAAAGAGCCAACAGTTTAAGGGACAGTCTTCCAAATAGGACTCATTCTATTTTAGGCTTTCAGCTTTAATATTTGTTAGTTCTATGCCTAAGAAAAGGAGTTTGTGAAATGTAGGAAGTTTTGCACCACTATCTGTTAACATCCAATCTGTCCAAGTAGCTTGTAGTCCTTTGATAGGTAAAATAGCGACCCACATTTGGTAGCTAATAGGATGATTGTTATCATCTAAATGCCAAAGATAGGAGTCACCTGGCGTAGTTCCTCCAGTAGTATATGTAATTAATAAGGCGTCCTTTTGGTTTTCTGTTTTAACCAGACGACGTTCAACACCTGTATCAAAAACTTTGTAAGGTGCAACCAACCAGAACGAATCATTGTTAAAATAAGATTCTGCTTTGTCAATAAAATCTTGTTTTTCAATCCCATTATATTTCTGGTCTAGAACGTAAACTTTAGAATTACTGTGGTTTTTAAAATTCAACACAACTTTAAAATTGCTCCATTGTACTTCACAACTATCTGCAGATTTGTACCACTTGTAATGGTGTTTGTTTTTAAACGTCCATTCAATGTAATCTGTGTTTTTGTAGGCTTCGTGATCTAAGGCATCTAACATTTTAACGGCTAAAGCATCAGCATTTGTGCCCTGAATACCTTTGGGTAATTCTTCATTGTATTTTAAATAGATAACCCCAAAGAAAAGCAGAGAAGGCAAGGTGATAAAAACCACAATGCCTCCAATTAGTTTTAAAACTTTTTTTATTGTCATTAATTATCAGATTTGTAACCTTCAGGGCGTTTCCATCGTACAGGTGCTTTAGGTTCAGGTTGAAGTTTAAACTCATTGTTCTTCAATAATCTTAAAGCTTCATTAACAGCACGTTCTAATTGTGGATCATTGCCCTTAGATGTTTCCTTTGGATGTTGAATTACTTCAATGTCTGGTGCTACACCATCACCTTCAACAGCCCATTTGCCATTGACATCGTAAAAACCACCACGAGGCGCAACCATACGACCACCATCTATAAAACGAGGTGTGTCCCAAGTACCTACTAGTCCTCCCCAAGTTTTGGTACCAATTAGAGGACCAATATTTTTCATTTTAAACATGTATGGTAAAAGGTCACCACCAGAACCTGCACGTTCATTAATAAGCATAACTTTTGGACCCCAAATACCAGCCATTGGTGTAGTCCATGGTCTATTATCTTTAGACTTACTATTAAAATAACCGAACAATTCACGAGACATAATATCTATCATATAATCGGCAGCTGAACCACCACCATTATTTCGTTCGTCAATTACTGCACCTTTCTTATCTTGTTGTGCAAAGTAATATCTATTGAAAGATGTAAAACCACCACCTCCGGTATTTGGGACATAGACATAGGCTAGTTTTCCGTTAGAGAGTTCATCTACTTTTCTTCTATTACCTTCAACCCAATTTATAGTTCTTAAACCACGCTCACTTCTAGTAGGCTTAATTAATACGTCTCTAGAACCTTGTAGTGATGTTGATGCGTTTACAGTAATGGTAATTTCTCTTCCAGCTGTTTGTTCTAAATGTTGATAAATGTTATCTGAACCTGAAATGGATTTGCCATTTATTGCTAAAATATAGTCACCTTCATTTACATTTATTCCTGGTTTAGCAAGTGGTGCACTTAGGTTTGGATTCCAACGTTCACCATTATAAATCTTTGAAATTTGATAACGCCCGTTAGAAATTTTAAAATCAGCACCTAACAATCCTACCGGAACAAAATCTAAATCAGGAAAATCACCACCAGATACATAAGAATGTCCTACTGCGACTTCACCACTCATGATATCTACCACATAATTTAAATCTGTTCTATGGCGTACATGATTAATCCAAGGTGAGTACCATTTGTAGACATCCTCCCAAGGCGCACCGTGCACATTATCTACATATAAGAAATCGCGCATGTAACGCCACCCTTCTTTAAAAATCTGATGCGCTTCTGCTTTTGGGTCTAATTTTATTTTTAGATTGGTATTTAAAACATCCTTTCCTGGCTTTGGAGCAGAAGCTGTACTTGTTAATACCCAACTACCACCGCGTCTTAACAAAATAGATTTTCTGTCGTCGGAAGCGACCATCTGAGATATGCCTTTGGCAAAATCTGAAGCCTTTTCTTTTTCCACGTCATAAGAATGCACTTTTAATCCATTTTCATTAGGAATGCTTTCAGAAATAAACACTTTGTGTTTTGGACCTTTTAGCAGAGCAGTATAATTTCTTGGAGGAAGATTTAAAGCTACTGCACGATTATAAATCCCTTCTTCATCTATAGTAACTACAATGTCTTTAGATTCTTTTTTATCGCCTTTATCTTTAATCTTTGTTACGTCTTCATTATCACTCTTAGGTAAATTAGGTGCCTTACCGTTCTTATTAAGTACTACGGCATAAAGACTTCGAACAATATTTGCACCTGGATCAAAAGAACTCATATCTAGCCAGCCCGATTGCAAACCGTAATTGGTACTAGCTAAAGTATATAAGTATTCACCTGAAGCATCCCAAACTGGAGAAATGGCATCAGCTATAGGATCTGTTAATTGTATTGTTTTTTTTGAATCTACGTTGTAAGCAAAAATAGATTTAAAGTGGCTTTTTTGTTGCTTAGGATAAGCAATCCATTTACTGTCTGGAGACCAAACAGGATTCATAGTACGGTTTGGGTGCGCATAACTATCAGAGTCTACAATCGACGCTTTTTTGGTGTCTAAATTAATTATCCAAATGTTGTAATGCGTATCTGTGTATGCAATGTGTTTCCCGTCTGGTGACCAATCTGGTTGAAAGTAAAATGTAGGATTAGGCAGTTTAATCGTTTCTTTATTTTGTCCGTTTTGGTCAGCGAGTACCAATTTATATTCACCACTTTCATCAGAGAACCAAGCTATTTTGTCTCCTTTGGGAGACCAAATAGGAGTTCGGTCTGCAACTCCAGGTGAATTGGTAAGGTTTATCCAAGTGCCATGCTCTTTAGGTACTGTAAAAATTTCTCCGCGATGCTCAAAAATGGTACGCTTTCCATTAGGTGAAACATTTGGATTTGACAGTTGGTTTCCTCTTACGTCTTCCCAACGAGGTCGGTAAAAATTCAAGTCTGCTTTTACATCAATATTTAATTGCCTTATCTTTCTACTTGATGGATCAAAAGTGTGCAGATATCCGCCTTGTTCGTATACAATTTTATCTTTACTCGCATCTAAACTCTTAACATCAAATTTTTTATGAAATGTAATTTGTTTTTCCTCTTTTGTCGCTGGGTTAAACGACCAAATATTCATAGTATAGTCTCGCTCAGACATAAAATAAACAATGCCATCTAACCAAACAGGATCTAAATGTCTCTCTAGCGTGGGCTGCTGAGTTCTTACCAAATCTTTAGTTTTTAAATCTACAACCCAAATAGGCATGGCTTGCCCACCACGATAATTACGCCACTCTGCGTCCCAACCTGTGATTGGAGTATACGCTAAGTGTTTACCATCTTGAGATATTTCGCCATAAGCTGCTCTTGGAATATCTAAAGCCTGGGGCAAACCACCATTTAAGGATACGGTAAAAAATTTATTAGTCATTGTAGGCTGGCTTTCTCTTCCTGATCGAAATAAGACCTTACCATCAGGTGTCCACCCCTGAACAAAGTCACCACCTGGGTGATAGGTTAAACGTTTTGGCTCACCACCTTCTGAAGGAATAACAAAAACGTCAACATTCCCATCATATTCTGCAGTAAACGCAATCATTTTTCCATCATTTGAAAAATGTGGGCTAGATTCGTACCCTTTATCACTTGTAAGTCTAATGGCAGTTCCTCCATTAGTAGATGCTTTCCATAAATCGTTAGCGTATACAAAAACGACATTTTCATCATGGAGCGTTGGCTGTCTTAGTAATTGAGTGCCTTGAGCAATAGTGAAACAGGTATATAAAACAGCAAGGGCAAATGTGAAATTTTTCATAGTTGTTGGTTTAATTGTAAGATGTATAAATATACAAATATGACCTATTTGTTATGGTAAGACTATGTTAAAACCTCAGAATCCTACAGCAGTATCATCACCTCGTTTGTCGGCACCGCCTTCTAGCTTTCCGTTTTCTAAAACCAAGATGCCATCGACAATACCAATAATGGGTGAACGTGATTCATTAATCGTGTAGCCTTTATTTTCAAGCTTTTTGATGAGTTTTTTATCAAAAGAGTTTGGTTCCATTCTAATTTCATCAGGAAGCCATTGGTTATGAAAACGTGGTGCATTGACAGCTTCTTGCATGGTCATTTCAAATTCATGTATATTCAAAATAGTTTGTAAAACGGAGGTGATAATTGTAGAGCCTCCAGGCGTCCCAAGGGTCATTAACAACTCGCCATCTTTTTCAACTATTGTTGGGGTCATTGAACTTAGCATCCGTTTTTCTGGAGCAATACTATTGGCTTCAGCTCCTATTAAGCCATAGTAATTAGGTACGCCCGGCTTACTGCTAAAGTCATCCATTTCATTATTTAAAAAGAATCCTAATTCATCTGCATACACTTTTGAACCGTAGCCACCATTGAGTGTTGTCGTCACAGCGATAGCATTTCCAAATTGGTCGACGATAGAATAATGTGTGGTTTCTTCACTTTCATAACCAATGATTTCACCGTGAGTCATATTGTCTGCAGCGGTCGCTTTCTCAAAAGTAAAATCTTTCATTCTTTGTTGGAGATAAACATCACTCGTAAGGGTCTTAATAGGAATATCTACAAAATCAGGGTCTCCTAGATAGTAGCTTCTATCAGCGTAGGATCGCTTTTCTGCTTCTACTAATACTTGGATTGTTCTAAGGGCATTATGACCGTAGTCTTTTAAATCAAAACCTTCAATCATAGTCATTATTTGATTTAAACATATACCTCCAGAGGATGGAGGTGACATTGAGGTAATCGTTAAATCATCATATTGAAATTGAATAGGGCTTCTCCACTTTGCTTCATATTTTTCTAAATCTTCTAATGTGATGATGCTTCCCTTATTTAGCAGAAAGGCAACCAGAGATTTTGCAGTTTCTCCTTTATAAAACTCATCACGTCCATTATTTGCTATACGTTGAAGCGTTTCAGCTAACGCAAAATTATAGACCTTATCACCTTTTTTTAAATCGCTATTAAACACTATTTTTTTAGCATTCACAATCTTAAAAATACTGTCATATGCGTCGAAACGCCGCGCTTGTTTTTCCGTAACAACAAATCCATTATTTGCCAAATCTATGACAGGTTGTAAAATGGTTTTTACGTCTAATTTCCCAAATTTTTCTTGGGCTTTAAAAACTCCAGCAATAGTTCCAGGTATACCTATAGCCATTGTGCCAACGGTACTTTTACCACTTATAATAGTTCCTTCTTCATCTAAATACATATCTTTTGAAGCTGCTAATGGTGCTTTTTCACGATAGTCCAATGCACCAACCTCTCCGCTAGCCAGCCGATATACTAAAAACCCACCACCTCCTAGATTACCTGCATAAGGGTAAGCAACAGCTAAAGCCATTTCTGTGGCCATCATGGCATCAAAAGCATTACCTCCTTTTTTCATAATGTCAGCGCCTATTTTTGAAGCTTCTTTACGTGCACTAACAACCATTGCCTTTTCTGCTATAAGACCGCGATTGTTAACTGTAGATTGTATCTTTTTTTTATGCTCCTCGCAGCTGTAATAGAGGCATATTGCTAGCAGTATAATTAAGTGCTTTCTCATAGGTTGTATTTTTTTTCTAGGGTCAATCGTTTTGTGTTAGATGTGCTAATTAAATCATCAAAAAATATTGTAAAATCATTTTCAAACTCAAGATAATAAAGTTTTAATTCTTTTGTGGCTTCATGCATTTGGGAACGATTTTTTGTACGACGATTCATACCGGTAAGCACTTTTTGAATACCCTCTTTTGTAACATAACTTAATAACCAGTTGTCTTCAATCATAAATGGTGTTAGATGCTTAAACCGTTCTGGGAGTAATTCAAAATTCTTTTTCAAACTTTTATAAAATTCCTGAATAAATTCTTCTAGAGACTGGTCACTATAGTTTGACCAATTTTTGGCTAGAAAATGGTCGTAAAATATGTCAACAATTACACCACTATAATGGCTGTATGCAGAATGCAAACGTTTGGTGCTTTGTCTAAAAATGGGGTGAGCATCTGTGTAAGTATCAATAAATCGATGAAGTAAAATACCAGCTTGCATGGCGTTCGGGTAGGAATTGTATGTTTTGCCTCTTATACCATCTGCCGAAAAATTACCTAAAGTCAATAATTCATTAGGTCCAGAAAGATAAATATGGGCTAAAAAGTTCATTGCTCGAATTTACAAATTCATAATCATAAAATCCTATTAACTAATTATATTTGCCTAAAACATAAATTACATGACACTTATAAAATCAATATCAGGAATTCGAGGGACTATTGGAGGGCAAGTTGATGACAATTTAACCCCTATTGATGCGGTTAAATTTGCAGCGGCTTATGGTACTTGGTTAAAGCAACAACGCCAAAAAGAGACTTACCGAGTCGTTGTCGGTAGAGATGCTAGAATTTCTGGTGAAATGATTCAGAATTTAGTGATGCATACGCTAGTGGGGATGGGAATTCATGTTATAGATTTAGGCTTGTCTACGACACCAACGGTTGAGATTGCAGTACCAATGGAGCATGCCGATGGTGGCATTATTTTAACAGCAAGTCACAATCCAAAACAATGGAATGCTTTGAAATTACTTAATGCTAAAGGCGAATTTCTAAATGGTATCGAAGGTGAAAAAATACTTAAAATAGCAGATGCTGCTGATATGACTTTTGCTGAAGTTGATGACTTAGGGAAAATTACTAAAAATGATGCGTATATAGACATGCACATCGATGAGGTTTTAAATTTGCCCTTAGTTAACAAAGAAGCCATCGAATCCGCAAATTTTAAAGTGGTAGTTGATGGTGTTAATTCTACTGGAGGAATTGCTATTCCTTTGTTGTTAGAGCGTTTGGGTGTGCATCCTGTAAAATTATATTGTGACCCTACAGGTCATTTTCCACATAATCCAGAACCTTTAAAAGAACATCTAGGTGATTTGGCAAAAGCAGTAGTAGATCATAGTGCAGATTTTGGGATTGTTGTAGACCCAGATGTAGATCGTTTGGCATTTATGGACGAGAAAGGCGATATGTTTGGAGAGGAATATACCTTGGTTGCTTGTGCAGATTATGTACTTAGTAAAACACCTGGGAATACGGTCAGTAACATGAGTTCTACTAGAGCCTTAAGTGATGTAACAGAAAAACATGGAGGCGCTTATGAGGCCAGTGCAGTTGGTGAAGTTAATGTTGTAGAATTGATGAAAAAGAATAATGCCATTATCGGAGGTGAAGGCAATGGCGGTATCATTTATCCTGAGTCACATTACGGCAGAGATGCTTTGGTTGGTGTAGCTTTATTTTTGAGCCTTTTAGCCGAAAAGAAGATGTCTGTTAGTGCATTAAGAGCGAGCTACCCCAATTATTTTATGAGTAAAAAGAAAATTCAATTAACACCTGAGCTGGATGTTGATGGTATTTTAAGCACAATGGAAAGCAACTATAATCATGAAAAATTAACCACTATTGATGGTGTTAAAATTGATTTTGAAAATAGTTGGGTACATTTACGTAAAAGTAATACAGAACCAATTATACGTATTTATACAGAGGCGCCCTCGCAGCAAGAAGCTGATGATTTAGCAGATGTAATTATTTCAGAAATACAAGCAGTTGCAAACATTTAGTATCTTTGCTTTAGATAAATCAACGTTATGTTAACATCAATTTCGGAGTCTGAGTCAGTGTTGGAATTATATTTTAATAAATTCCGTGAGCAAATTATTGGTTATGACCAAACGTTTCTATCACCTTATGGTGAAAAACGTATTATTTATACGGATTGGACAGCTTCTGGTCGTTTGTATAGACCCATTGAGGAGAAGTTAATTAATGATTTTGGTCCTTTTGTAGCTAATACACATACCGAAACTACAGTCTCTGGGACTGCTATGACAAAAGCATACCACAAGGCTAAGCAAATAATTAAGAATCATGTTAACTGCAATGAAGATGATGTTTTAATTGTTGCAGGAAACGGCATGACAGGAGTTGTCAATAAGTTTCAGCGTATCCTTGGATTAAAAGTGCCTGAAAATCTTAAGAATTTTACCAACATACCAGACGAAATGCGTCCTGTTGTATTTGTATCTCATATGGAGCATCACTCCAACCATACATCATGGCTAGAAACCATGGCCAAAGTAGAGGTGATTCCGCCGGGTGATGATGGCTTATTTAGCTTAGAGAATTTAAGTGTTTTATTAGAAGAATATAAGGATTGTACTATAAAAATAGCCTCAATTATTGCGGGTTCTAATGTTACAGGAATTCAGACGCCCTACCATGATATTGCTAAGCTTATGCATCAAAATGGCGGCGTTTGTTTTGTGGATTTTGCTTGTTCTGGCCCATATGTACCCATTAATATGCATCCTGATGATGAAGAAAAAAGATTGGATGCTATTTTCTTTTCACCACATAAATTTCTTGGAGGACCAGGAACGTCTGGTGTATTGGTTTTTAATAAGAAATTATATAAAAATATGGTGCCCGATTGTCCAGGTGGTGGCACAGTAAGTTGGACAAACCCTTGGGGCGAGCACAAATACATTGACAATATCGAAGAGCGTGAAGACGGTGGTACACCAGGCTTTCTGCAAACTATAAAAACAGCGCTTTCTATTCGACTTAAAGAACAAATGGGTGTTGACCGTATTTTACAAAGAGAACATGAATTGGTTGCAGTAATTTTTAAGCGTTTAGAGCCGATTGAAAACTTAAATATTCTAGCAGGTCAGCACAAAGATAGGTTAGGGGTTATTTCTTTTTATATAGACGATTTGCACTATAATCTTGGCGTTAAATTATTGAATGACAAGTTTGGTATCCAAACTAGAGGTGGCTGTAGTTGTGCTGGAACTTATGGTCATTTTTTATTACATGTAGATCAGAAAACATCAAAAGAATTGACTGATGAAATCACTATTGGAGATTTGGTGCGTAAACCAGGTTGGATTAGAATGTCTATACATCCGACAACAACAAATAAAGAAATAGAATTTGTTTGTGATAGTATTATTGATTTGGCTAGAAACCATAAAACGTGGGCTTTAGATTATGAATATTCGAAATGCAATAATGAGTTTGTACACAAGTCACTAATAAACAAACCACGTAATTCTACAGCAATTGAAGATTGGTTTGATTTGGATTAACAGCTATTGAAATTATGGAGGAACTTTATCTCTATGCTTCCAGCGTTTATGAGTCCATAAATAATATTCCGGCGCCTCTTTAATTTGTTCTTCTACACGTTTAAAGAATGCGTCTGTAATTTCAAAATCTGTAAATTCATTCGGGGTCTCTGTTAGCGTTTCAAAAGTAGTTTCATAAAAACCTCTTTTTACGCGTTTAACTCTAAAAAACACAATAGCCATATCAAATTTTTTGGCAATAGTTTCTGCACCAGTATACATGGGTACTTTTATGCCCATAAATGTATTCCAATGCAATGCTTTATGTGCTTTAGGAGATTGGTCAGATACAAAACCATTTATCGTCAATTCACTATTTTTTTGTGTTGTTGTTAAAACGTCGTAGGTTTCTTTAGTAGTGATGAGGTATGAATTATATCTTGCTCTAATGCGTTTAACAAGCCTATCAAAGTATTTATTAGATAATTTTTTATAAACGGCATACCCTTTATGGCTAATTTGAGGCTGAAGTATAAAAATCCACTCCCAACTGCCATAATGTGCACACATGAGCATGATACTCTTTTGTTTTTGTTCTAAATCATGAATCAATTCTAGATTCGTAAACTTATAACGTTGCATCATTGCTGTCTCAGAAATCGTCATAGATTTTATAGATTCTAATATCATATCACATAAGTGATGGTAGAATTTTGAAGTTATCCTATTAATTTCTTCGTTTGATTTTTGAGGAAATACGAGTTTTAAGTTGGCTTTTACAGTAGTTTTTCTATAGCCAAATATTTTATAGATAAATAAGTATAAAACATCAGAAACCGCGTATAATAATCTAAATGGCAATATAGAAATAAGCCATAAAAAAGGATAAATAATGATATAGGCGAGTAGTTGCATTAACTTCTGTTTTTAAAGCACAAATATATTTATATTTGAAGCATAACAGGAAGATTTATGTTCAATTTAAGTTTAGTAACCCTAATTATTGTTGTAGCAAACGTTATTATTTCGTTTAAAGGCTTTGAAGACCGTTTGTTTTTTGAACGTTATAAGTTCAATGTATGTAGTATTAAACGTAATGAGCACGAACGTATGTTTACATCTGGTTTTTTGCATGCCGACTCAACGCATTTGTTGTTTAATATGATAACGTTTTACTTTTTTGCAGATGCAGTTATTTCGCCTTTAGGTAGTTTTAATTTTATAATAATTTATATAGGAAGCTTAATTTTTGGAAGTCTTTTGTCTTTATATTTTCATAAGAACGAATATTGGTACAGCGCAGTAGGGGCAAGTGGTGCAGTCACAGGAATACTGTATTCGGCAATTCTTTTACAACCAGACATGAGTTTGTATATGTTTTTTGTTCCAATACCTATTCCAGGTTACATATTTGGTATAGGCTATTTATTGTATTCCATTTATGGCATGAAGAAAAGAATAGGAAATATAGGTCACGACGCGCATTTTGGAGGAGCCATAGGGGGATATGTCATTACGCTTATTCTTAAGCCGTCATTACTTGAAACCAATTTTGGATATGTAGCACTTTTAGCTATTCCTATTTTTATTCTTTTTATAATGTACAAAACTGGAAAACTATCATAGTAGCATATATGCAATGCGTTGATTTTTATTCCAAAAAACTCAAAAAAATTGTTGCGTTCTTAAATACTAAAAGTTACATTTGCATCCGCAATTTTAAGGAACGTTCTTAATTTATTGTATTGGAGAGGTGCCAGAGTGGTAATGGAGCAGATTGCTAATCTGTCAACGCGTAAGTGTTGCCCGGGTTCGAATCCCGGT
>ENA-OUOG01002835-OUOG01002835.1-marine-metagenome-genome-assembly--contig:-NODE-2835-length-17229-cov-4.251924_pt1 | contig 17229 bp, 30 predicted proteins | sample MGYA00248635_ERZ508505 | MGnify/ENA primary metagenome ERZ508505 (study PRJEB26176, sample SAMN06267871) | marine metagenome | isolation source: Saanich Inlet, British Columbia, Canada | place: Pacific...
CTTTGGTCACCCGCAGACGCAGGAGTCCAACTCAGATAAGCATTATCATCATCGTTGAATCGTAATGACCCATTGATTACTCGTGGGTAGAAGCCGCGAGTGGCGGCTTGCATGGCTGCTGGTACGGGTATAAGAGACATTACGCCCCCTCAGTCAAAGCTGGTGTCGCGGACAAATACACATTCGTTCCGTCTGGGCAGTAGTAACCCATCATGTAAGTACCCGCCGCGTTGATCGCAGTTAAGTCGGCATCCGCTAGGTGTACATCAGCATCGACAGTTACAACCTGTGGTGTCGTATTAACAAGAAGAATAATGCCCGACTGGCCCGCTGTTTCGTTTGTAAATGTCAGATCAATTGCACCTGTTGGCGTACATGTAAAAAAGTTACCCGCTGTCATATCAAACGAGCCATCGTTGTCTGTAACAACTGTACCTGTCGCCACGCCGTTGACATCTACGTCAGCAGCAAAAGTGATATCGCCTTCAATCGTGTCGGCTGCAGTTAGTTCACCAAGCGCCGTTACGTCCGAACCTGTGTATATGGATTTGACTAACTTAGCCATGTTTCACCTCAAGCCGTTAAGGGAATGCTGTCTGCACTCCCGTCAGATTTAAAAAACGGAACCTGTTGAGTCGCCGTTAATGAGATTGTATCAAGAGTCGAGTCTGATTTATAAAACGGAACTTTCAAAGTGTTCGTGTAGCTAGACAGCCCAGCAACACTAAAGATGTCGTAAACCACGATCTCAACGATGTCAGATGCGGATAAAGCGGCTAGGTTGTCAATAGTGTTTGTAGTGTCTACATCGTAGTCAGTGTCTTTAACAAGCAGCACGCCGTTCAAATAAACATCAACATAAGTGCCATCAGTAAATACAAGTGCGTTGCCGTTGTCGTCAGCACCAGACAAAGAAGTCTCGCTACCAGCCGCTGTGTAAAAGTACGTCTGCCGGACTGCTACATTGTTAGAGAATCTACCGATATAACTCATTATACTGCGTACCTTATAATTACGATGCCTGAGCCGCCTTGGCCGCCAGTAGGTGTTCCAGTCCCGTTATTATAGGCTCCACCACCACCACCTGATCCCGTGTTTTCTCCGCCAGAACCTGCATAGTAATTATCAACGCTATTTTGTCCTGAGTTTAGTGAAGAACCACCTCCAGTCGCAGAGCCATTAGCCGCACCTCCGCCGCCAATACCTCCGTTACCCCCGGTACCGCCAGTGCCTGCAGGCTCATATAAACCTCCGCCGCCACCACCTGCCCAGTAGTAATTATTATTATCAAATCCAGAAATTTGAATACCTACGCCGCCATTGCCGCCGGGGGACGATCCATTTCCATTTGGCGGAACAAAACCATTGCCGCCTGCGCCTGCTCCTCCAGACAAAGGATAAAAGCCTGCATCTACCGTTGATTGATTACCGCCATCATTGCCACCATATACGGTTGTAAATGACTGTGGAGATACTGTTCCTGTACCTCCCGGAGATCCGTTGTTAGAACCATACGCTCCTGCACCTCCGCCATTAGCGCCTCCAGAAGCAGGTACGTTTTGATAACACCCACCTCCGCCGCCACCGGGAGCAGAAAGACCTGCTACAGAAGTTGCTTCACCTTCACGCCCAGATGCGGCTGTGTTGACATTACTAGGCGAGCCACCTGCGCCAATAACAACATCATAACTTCCTGAAGCTAATATTAAATTCTGGGTATGCAAAACAGCACCTGCGCCGCCGCCGCCACCATACTGTCCTCCTGCGCCTCCACCACCGACAATAATCATATCGACAGTAGATGTGCCTGAAGCGACAGTAAAAGTGTCAGAAGACGTAAAGGTATGATAATTATAAGTAACCCCGCCTACTGTATCGGTTGTTTTTGTGCCTCCGCTTGCATCGAATACGTTAGATAATACAACCCAAGATCCGTTGCGATACTCTTCAATGTAGTCTTCAGTAGTGTTGTATCTAATGTATCCATTGTCAGGACTACCCGGACGCTGTGCTGTTGTACCCTTTGGCAATGCAAAGAAATCTGTAGCAGTGTTTGCCTGACTAGATACTGCAGTTGGAGTGACCGCAACAGTCTTAAATGAATTATCGCCCGCTAGGAATGTAGAACCGCTTTTAGTACCCGTAGCAGATAACATATCCACGGACACAGTCCCATTAGCAGGAGTTACGCTAGAAATGGCCGCGCCACGGTGGATGACATAGATATTGCCTGTGCCAGTTGGTGGTGCTGATGTGAATGTTAGTGTAGTGCCTGAAATAGAATAGGCTGTAGTTGGTTGCTGTTGGACGTTTTCAACCAGAACTTCTACATCGTTTGTTGTAGCAGAGCGAGACAGCGTGAACTCAGTAGTGGAGTTGTCACCGTTGAATGTATCTACGGTTGTCGTAGTAAACCGATCAGCAGGAGTATTACCAAGGTAAGGCATTATGCAATCTCCAAGATACTTAGGGTTGTGTCAGCGGAGTTAGCTGTATCGCTCGTAACTTTAATTACGTCGCTAGCCTCCATAACAACCTTTTGGTCCCCTCCAACAGGTACAAGCGATGATCCAACAGGAATCGGTGCCGCCTTAACTAAATACACATTGTCGCCATCATTGTTCTCAAGCGTGACATCCACAAGAATCTGACTCGTAGTAATGTTCGCTATCGCTAACCCAATAACCGTAGTCGCGGTTGCAGATGGGCATGTATAAATAGTCATCGCGGTGCTTGCCCCGGTGGCGCTACCGTCGAATGTTTTGACTTTAAATGTATTCGCCATGTTTTACCCCAATGCAATCGCCAGAGCTACGGCTGTCCCGGCTGGGTCAAAGAACGTGCTCGTACCATCGGCTTCTAAATACGCGGCTCTTTCGGCGGGTTGAGTAACAAACACCGTCTTAGTACCCGCAGAAAAATTAACCAAGCTGCCGCTGTTAGACGACTCTAAGACAGTGTCACGTGATAATGTCGTACCAGAAGCCGTGTATGTACCAACACCGATCTCAAACTCAGTCTCTCCTGCAATAGCGTAGTAGGTCGTATTACCATCGCCAATAACCGAGAACGATTGAAAGCCAGACGCCGCCCCAGCCAAGGTGATAGTTCCTGTGCCAGTAGTAGTCGTGCTTTCTTTAACTCGATCTTTAACGACGATGGCCATTACGCGATCCTAATAATTGCCGTGTTATAGGCCGCAGCAGGTATAACAACAGTGAAATCACCATCAGTCGCCGTCTTAGTCTCGCCAAAATCTAATAAAGCGACAGCCTTATTAGCCTGAGAAGAGTTGTAAATAATCGCTCCACGTGCGTCTAGGTCTACATTGCTAAACACAACGTCATCAAAATCTACATAAGCCACATCGTTAGTGGTGTCTGTAGTAACAGAAACGTTAGCTAACGTTGCTCCACCAGTCGTGTAGTTAGTCCCTGAAGCAGAAACCTCATCACTGTTGCCGGTCACATCAGAATAATTAGTTGTGTCAGCATCATAAGTGCCTGCCATACTTGGAATGATTAACGCCATCTTTAAGGTGTCGTTAACCACATCGTGCGTGCCGTTCAAGATTTCATTCTTAAACGAGTTGCATAGAGTCTGCGTAATTGCCATTGTTTACTCCTTTACCTTACCGGGTATCTAGCTTGAGCAGTTCTGTACATATCCTGACGATTCTTACCTTCAGCCTGCATTTTAAGCTGTAGGAGCGCTTCGTCATACCGTTTTTGGTACTGTGCTATAACGTCTTGCTCACCTTTCATGAAAGTGTACGCCTCTAACAAAGCACCATAAAGCAATACAGAATCAAAGTTATCGCCAAGCCAAGTATTAGTGGCGGTAACGATTGTCTCTGGGTAATAAAAATAGTGAAGCTCCACTGTATATGTGCTGTCAGGGGTAGGCCCAACAATCAGGGAGTTCTTATCAAAAGTCGCGTAATGAGAGGGCAACCCAGTATCTGTTGGCGTAGGGAACGCCTCACGGATGAAGTTCACATCCTTGTTCAACAGGTAGCTATAAGCGCCGTCGCCGTCTACGACAGCCAATGAATAAGTTGCCAACCAATCACTAGGGAGAGTGACATACTTATTGCTGGTAGTAACCGCGCCAGTAACGTTCTTGCGAAGATCAAGGATCTGTACCCCATTGTAAATCCGCTGTTCTGCTTGCTTAATAAAGGTATCAAGCTGCTCTTTACCAGTGAAATCCGCAGAAGTACCCGTGGTAGTAGTCCACGTAGTATTAGGGAAGTCGTTCTCGACGTACCCTTTGATTGTTTCAAACAGCGTAGTGTAATTCACAACATCTCCTACGAAGTCACTGTTACTGTACCTACTTCACCCGTAGCTACAAGTTTATTCGGTAACCCACTGATATTATAGGGGTTTGATAGTCCAACAGGGTTCCAGCCCCATTGTATATCCCTAGAGACAGAATAGGTATTGTCTGGTCTAGGGTTCCGTAGCGCTTGTGGGTCTTCAATAACGTACATACCCGTCTGCAACTGCGGCTGATCTGGCTCCCAGCATGTAGGGCAAACCAGTATATTTACCTGCTTAGTCTTAATCGTCAGAGGCTTCAGCTCTTTTAACTTATACTGAAACCCACAACGGTCACATACTCCTAGCGCTCTTTTACCGGCAGCAAATGCCATATCTGCTCCTTAGTAGAAGAACTCACGTGGAGCCAGCCTTAACGAGGCTTTCTCTCTATCCTCCGATGAAGCTAGGTTCCACTGTTCTTCATATGATGCCTTGAGCATCTCAATACGATTCATCGCCTCTGGGATCTTTAAAGACAAGTAGTAGGCTAACCCGGCCACCAAACAAGGTAACATGCGAAAAGGAATATCTTGGGTGTTAACACCGTTACCTGCGTCTTGGATACGGCGCATCCGCCAGTAAGTAAACGTGTAACTTCCGTCAGGGACTGGCCATACATTGATCTGTGGTATAGCCGCTTGGCGGTCAATCCATACCTGAATCGGACGCCCTTCTACATTCTTGTTAGGGATACTAGCGTAGGTAGATACGCTAATACGCGTCATACTAAGGTCTGACTGATTTGTACCAGTTCCTGTACGTACTACATGGTCAAGTAAATCAATCGTATCAGCGGGCAGATCATAAGTGCCTGTACCATCAGTTAACGCTATAGAACCTTCTTCAATAGTCCACAGGTTGATGCCACGATTTGCCCACTCGATAGACAGAAGGTTAAGACTACGGCGAGCCGTACGCATGTCATAACCCGTGCGAAGTTCTACGCCGCAACGTTCAAACGCCTCTTCAACGAGGTTGTTCAGGTCTAGGTCAAAGGCTGCTGTTCCTGACGTTGCCATTACTTCTTCTTCCTTTTAAGCGGGGCCACTCTACGCGGCTTACCTGCTGGTTGTCCTAGGCGCTTCTTCTGCGCTATACGCTTTTTCTTCTCCGCCGCCGTCATTTCACCAGACGTTTTCGGAGTTTTGCTAGAGACTCTTTTACTCGGTCTACAATACGGCGTACCGCGTTTTTCACCTTTGTCGCGTCCACATGCTTCCCCAGTACGAACATCTTTCCAGTCCTCTTTGAACCAGCGTTTCAGTGCTGCACCTTTTGCGGTCTTGCGAACGGCCATTACTTTTTACCAGCTCGCTTCTTTCTACACTTGGCGATAGCACCCGAAGCATAGGCAGAAGGGAAGACCTTATACTGCGCCTTTACCTTGTGGTAACAAGCGTCTTTAACAGATCCACCCTTCTTATAGTAGCTACGCACTAGACAGTACGTCCACGAGTTCTACCGCGCATAGCGCAACCGTCGATCTTACCGCCATTTTTGTAGCCTTCCATCTTGCCACCCATCTTGGCTTTCTTAGGTCCAAGACACTTATTAGCAGCCTTACACTTTGCTTTGGTTGTACACCCTGAACAATACTTCATACCATACGTCCTTTTGTCTTACCCTGACGACAAATGCCATCACCACGGTTCTTTTTAACTTTACCGCCTTTCTTCATACCCGCAGCTTTACCTGCAGCGCCTTGTTTCATAGCCTTATTAAGGTAGCTGTCGTTCTCTTCGTCTTTGCCTTTTGCAAGGTTATACGCTGGAGAAAAATTCTGAGCGAAGCTCTTGATCCCACCGCTGGCTGCCGCTAGTGGGCTAACCGCTTTTAAAAATTTGCTGGCCATTACATAAACCTCTCTGCTACGGCAACACCTACGATGAGGACCGCTAGCCCCCACATACGTACATCCAGCTTCTCAAGGAACGCCTTCTGTTCGGCCAGTTTTTCTTCAATACGTTCGTACCGCGAGCTACATTCTTTTTCGTGTGACTCCAATAAAAGAAGCACATCTTTAGCCTGTAACTCTTTGTCTTCCAATGACACCGTAACTTCCTGTAACTTTTTAGCTCTAGTCGCCATTAGCAATTCCACTTACGTAAACTTTTGTTAATACGGCTATTCGGATCATTCGCTGTCTTTGAGCTGGTATTCCGCTTCTTCATACCTTCCATACGAGCGCAGAAAGACTTACGGCGCTTAGCGGCCTTTGATCCGGCTTTGAGTTTGCTGGGCTTGGTAGTTACAGCCGTCTTTAACTTGCTACCGGGATTCTGTTTCCGATAACTAGCGACGCCTTTAGCATTCAGCCCACCAGACTCACTCTTACCTTCTTTGCGCTGCCACGCGGCGGTCTTACCGCCTTTCTTGTAATACGCACGCATTACATAACCTACGCATACAGCACTGTAACCGAAGTTACATTGGCAATAGTGGCATAAGCACTGGTCTCGCAACGGATTGGGGCGGCTGACAAATCTACGTAACTCGTAGCAGTAGCAGACGCAGGGGTAGCTACAGTAATAACAGCGGTGCCACTGGCTCCACCGTCTTTAATAACTACGCTACCAGCGGTTCCGCTGGCGACATAGTAGATACCCATAATCCGAGCAGGACCACCAAACACCGCGCCAGATCCGGTTACGGTAGTAGTCTTACCATCAGATTGCATTACTTAGTTTCCTTCTTAGCGGCAACTTTTTTAGCTGCTGGCTTTTTCGCGGGAGCGCTCTTAGGTTCTTCCGCTTTAGCTTCAGGTTTAGCCTGTGCGCGTCGCTCAGCTAATTTAGCGAGATGCGCTTTAGCGGCTGCACTAATAGCCATTAGCTAAGCGCTGCGCCTGAAGCAACGACCCAAGCTGAGCCAGTAGAAACAACAATACAAACTTCGTCGTCGCCAGAACCATTATCAGTGATGACGCGAATTTGCCCTGTGTTAGCTGCTGAAGCTGCTGGAAGTTCAGAAGTAAGACTTACTGGGAGATTGAAGCCATTGTCAGATGTGACTGGGCCGGAGAAAGTAGTGTTCGCCATTAGATTGTCCTCACATGCGAGTTTAGTGCGCCTGTCTGCATGTCGTCTGCTAGGTCAGTCCGACGCACCCTTTTCCTAGTTACGCTTACTAAAGCACAGGTAAAAGATTGAGTCAAATAAAAAGGGGACCCGAAGGTCCCCTCTAGCAGTAGCTTTTAAGCTACTTATGCAGCACCCGGAGATCCGAAGATTCCCAGTGGATCTGACCAGCCGAAGCTGTAACGCTCACGAGCCTTGTAACGTACGTTACCAGTATCGAAATCGCCGTCCATGCCTGTAGTCATCGCAGCACGTGTGAAGTGCTTGAGACCGTTAGGTACGTCAGTAGTCAAGAACCATGCGTCATCATCAGTCAAGAAGTTGTTGACTGTGTAGCCTTCAGGAACAACACCGTTGTTCATGATTGCGTTGATGTCGTTATCGGCAGTACCGACACGGCCTTCTGTTTCTAACAAACGAGTTGCTACAAACTGCAACGCAGGTGGAATGATGAGCTTACGTGGCTTAGCTGCAATCAACAGTCCACGCTCGTCAGTCCAAGCTGCAATCTGAATAACAGCCGCTTCCAAAGAAGTTTCGTTAAGGTCAGCCGCAGTTGTTGGCTCGTTAGAGTTAGTGCCACCAGAAACAAGTGGGTGATCAGTAGCAAAAAGCTCCTTACCGTCACCACCAGTGTAGCTAGAGCTGAAACCGTTGTTCAGAACAGCGGCGGCTTTAGTCTGCTTGGTGTACGCCATAGCACGAGCTAGAGCCTTGGTGTAACGAGATGACAATGAGTCATACAGGTTATCTTCAACCGCTTCTTCAGTGATTGAGAACCCAAGTGCAATAGTTTCGTGTGTGTAACGCGAAGTCCATGCTTCTTGTGCGTTGTCATAAGAGATTGAAGAACCTTCTTCCTTCACAGGAGCAGTTCCAAATCCTGACAACTTGGTTTCTTCTTCAAATGAGCGCTCAGAAGTCTCTGCTTCAAAGATTTCTTTATGCTGCTCACCATACTTTTGATATTCCAAACCGAACAAAGCGTTCAGGCCGGGAAGTAGCTCTTTAAGGAGCTGGGCGCGTGAAATTGCCATGTTGTATTACTCCTTATACACCAGTGCTCATGGTCATCATGTGTGCATCAGTAACGATCTTAACCAGTACATCTGGGTAAGCGTCGCTAGGATCAGACACGTGAGCCACGATTTTGAACGGCTTAGCAGCAGTAGCTACTGTAGCGTCCAACGCTGAAGATGAAACGCCTGTGGTAGTAGAACCAGTAGACGTAGACTGTACCGCTGCAAAAGTAGTAGTAGCACCGATAATAGTCTGCGCGCCAGTACCATCAAGCTGCGCTTGGAACAGTACGTTTGGATCGTCTACAACATACGCCTTGATAGGACCGCCATTGGCAGTACCTGAAGGGTAGTATTGGCTGAAGATCTGCTGACCTTCTGCATTTTGGTACTCACAACCCATGAATACGCCGATAGCACCAATAGTGTCACCGCCTAGGTTGTTAGTAGTCAGGTCTGCACCTGAGCCAGTTGCTAATGCAATATACCCATCTGCCCCGATAGTAACTACTTGACCATTAAAAATGTTAGTAGCTTCACCAGCGGGATCAATTAGATAGGTAGAAGTTGCCCCTGCATAGGGCATACCATCAGCGCGTTTTACCGGCTTCAGGCCATATGGAGCTGCTGTAGTAGCCATTGCTCATTCTCCTAAAAAATTTAGTTTCCTCGACCGAACGATGTCTTGGACTTTCTGTCCGCAAACAGAGGCATCCTAGGATCGTTCTCACGCATAAAGCTGTTATCTACAGATTCCATTTGAGCTTGGTTCTTATCTGAGTAGTACTTACTGCGCTGCTCAACAAACTCATTCGGTATCTTACATAACAACAGTCCTTGGACTTCGACGTTGTCTTTATAACGACTATCTGGGTCCACGAACATTTTGAACTGAGGCTGTTCTTCAATCCGAACCGGCTCCCAACCCTGACGCATTTTTGATGAAATATTGCGTGGATCGGCCTGATTCATCTGAGACACCCGAACCCAACGGTACGAATAACCCGGCTGCTTATCTGGCTCTGGTAATACAGAGGCAGGTTGCCATGCCTTCGGACGTTCCGATGCGCTCCTATCTTCCAGTTCGCGTGCAAGTCTATTGTTAGAAGTAGCTTTCTCTTGTGTAGCCATGATTAGTTCCCCATCTTCTTCAGTTCCCGAGCGTACTGCTCAGGGGTCAATCCCAGTTTTCTCGCAATTTCAACTTGCGATCTTTTTAGCACGATCTTTTTTGGAGACCTGCTACGGGATGCCGGAGCAACTACCGTGGCTGGCTTCTTCTCTGCGCTCTTGATGGGCTTGCCGCCCCCATCAGTCGTTTCTTCTCCGAAATACTCCGGAAACCGACGCTGCATTGTGGTGTCAATGCTTTGCCAGTATTCATCGGTGCCAATAAATTGAGCACCATGCTCTCGCTCTAACTTTTGGTGTAAGCCTAATGCGAGGGCTGTCATCTCTTGGTCTGTGCCGAACCATGTGTTCTGTTCTTGCCACGCAGCCGTTTTGGCGTCTGGGGCTGGCACGTTGACCTGTTCAGATCCAGTTTGTACCTCAACTTCATTCTCTTGTAAAGAACGAGGTTTAAATGTTTGAGCTTGTTGAAGTTTATATGTCGCTGAATTAAATTTCTTCTGCGCTTCAATAAGTGCATCAGAATCGCCACTTTCATGTGCTTCTTTATAAGCACGTTCTGCGGCAGCGACTTCAAGTTCTGCTTCCCGTTTGTAAGTTTCAACTAATGTCTGCTCGCCTTGAGACAAGTTAGCTTTCAACTTCTTGTTTTCTTCAAGCGCCTTCTGCGCCATGCGGATAGCTTCTTGCTGCTCACGCATTGCACGTTCTTTTTCACGGCGCTCGTCATGCCACACCTTCTTCATCTGCTTCAGGCGTTGCTTAACCTTATCTGAGTAGTCTTCTAACTCATCAGCTTCCAGTTCTTCAACGATTTCCTTCGGCATGGGTGAATGGCCACGGTCTTCCTCCGGTGTGTCATCTTCAATCTCTAGTTGTTCAGCCTCGGCTTCTTCCGCCACGGCCTCCTCTTGCTGTTCTTCCTCTACTTCAAACTCAAAGTCTTCTTCAGCTTTTTGCGCTTCAGCGTTCATATGTGCCTCCTTTAGGCTCTGGATATTCCACGTGGATCTTCAACAACCGCCTCAACCGCATCATCATTGATGATTCGGAACTCACGACCATGAATCTTTACCCGTGTACCGGCGTGTGGGCGAACTAAAATAAAATCGCCTTGCTTACACCAAGCTCCGCTAGGGAACCGTGTTTCGTCCTTATAACAGTCAGGACCGAGCTTCATTACAAATAATGTAGTAGTGAGTAGCTCTTCGTTGTGCATGGTCTGAGCAGACTTAATCAGGCCGCTATCGCCATACGTTTCTTCGATCTCAGGCACACCGCAAAGGATGCGATACCCTGAAGGATCAGGTAGTTGTTTTGCTTTTTGCTCCGGTGTTTCCGGTAGTTCTGTTGCTTCATCCGGATTATCGGGGTTTGTGCCGATTAGGATTTCAGTCATCATCGTTCTCCATGCGTTGTGCTGTCTCCAGCACTAGGTTGTTTGCGATCATCAGACCGCGAATTACGCCAGTGGCGTGCTTATATTGGGCATAATCAGGAGCCTTACCGGCTGCAAGATCCTCCGCAATAATTTCTCTCTCCTCGTTGATTTTGTCAGCGAGGTACTTCAGTAGGTCTGTACTCATTCTTCACCTGTTGGTAACTGAGTTGGTTGTTGCTGTTGCCGTGCTTGACGGTCCTCTTGAGCTGCTTCACGGGCAATGTTGATACCCATCTCCAGCCCATCTTTCTGCTGTTGAGCAGACAACTTGTCTTTCTCGGAAGCGATTTTCGCTCCGACTTGCATACCAGCGGTACGTTCTTGAGAGGCGATACGCTCTCTTTCCAGCTCCAGACGGTCTGCCTTTTCTGCAGCGTCGATCTGCATCTTCTGAGCCTTGAGTTGAGCTTCCTGCTGTTTGATTTGCAGTTCTGCTTGTTGCATCTGAACGATTGGGTCCTGAGCGGCTTGTTGAGCCTGCTTCTGAGCCTGTTCCGCTTGGTTCTGGCCGAGCACCTGTTGCGCTGCGGCAGCCGCCAAACGAGAGATCTCCAGCTCTGTGTTCTCGTCCATCTTGTCTTCTGGTGTTGGATAAGGCACACCAGCAGCGTCTTCGATCTGCTTTCTATACGCCATCGCCAAGTGTTGGGCCAAATGCTCTTGGAAAGCTGCGCCAATAGTCTTAGCCATAGGGCTCTGCTGAAGCATACCCATCATCTTCGGATCTTGGGCTGCCGCCATATGCACAGCGATATGCGCCTCATGATCCTGATACAAGAACGCCTTGACCGGCTTGCCCTGCAACATATTCATGTTTTCTGTCACTGGGTCGGTTGGCTTCTGGTCATCTTCCATTGGAACGAGCTTTTCAGCGTTCTTTATTCCTAAAACTTCTAACATCTGCCGGTGTAAGAACGGCATGTCATAAAGCTGGGGTGCAGACTGCGCCATTTGCAGAACTGCTTGGTATTGGACGACCTTTTGCGCCATTGTTGCCGCATTTGGGTCAGAAACAGGGATAACTTCTACCTGATCGTAGTCAGAACCACGGTCCATTGCCTCGCCTGTGCGCGGCTCGTACGAATAATCGTCATCAGCGTAGTCACGAATGACGCCTTTCAGCAGTTTTAATTCCTGCTTCATCGAATAATGGATGCGTGCCTGTACCGCAGACATAATCTTGAGCGTGCGCTCTAGGATTGCCAGAGTAGTACCAACAGGAGCCTGACCAGACATGTCAGAGATCTTCATATCAGCCGCTGAAGCGAACCTGCGGCCTTCTTCCACGATCTTATCGAGCAACTGAGACAAGACCATTGACGGCTCTTTATACGGCAACGTCATGATGTTGTCTTTGATTGTGCCCGAAGCTACGTCTACATCACGAAACTCCGCTGGGGAGATCGGGGTATCATCTCCTTTAACCCGTAGTCCTTTGGTTTTGAATCCTCCGGGGAGGTTGGAGAGGGTGCCTGCATCGACGAGCTGTCGGATGATTGATGTGCCGGACTTAGCGAAAGCACCAACCAGATGAATAAGCCCGAAAGCATAGAAACCAAAACCGGGTACATAAGAATAATGAACAAAATGGTTCCGCTTCTGCTTGCTCTCGTCTTCTTGGTTCCAGTTACGTCGGATAGAGAGAATAACTTCAGAGTTCTTCTCCACAGTAACCACGTACGGTAACGCAATGCCTGTAGCCTTGCCGTCTTCATCCTCGTCCTCATAACCGGGAAGATCTAAGTCAACGTGCATTTCGAGAATCTTATGGCGATCATCAGATGTAGCACTGAAGCCCATCTTCTCTGCAATCGACTTCTCTATATCATCTAAAGTATCACCCGGCTCGTCCAGCTCAATGTCACGATAAAAGCCAGCTTTCTGTAACTTCTTGATTTCATTAGCTGTTTTACGCATAACGTGAGTTACACGCTCGGCTGTCTCGATGTTTGACGCGCCGTATGGCACCACAACGTCTTCTGCCGGTACGTAAGTTGAAGTCTGACGATCTAGACTAGGGTCGAAGTACACCTTCTTGAAGGCATTACCAGAGAGGCCAAGACCCCAGAGCATGCGCTCATGCTCGGGGCGATACTCTACCATCTTCTCTGTGAGCTGGTAGTTCATGTCATCCTTTACACGCTTGGCGACTTCCAGTTTTTCAGGAGTTTCTTTCCCGATTACCTTGGTCTTTACCGGCCCCTGTGCCGGGAATGTCTCCATCATCGTTTCAGACTGAAACTTAACAAGTGCTTCAGACAGGAGGGGGTGGTAGACGCCACAAGCTCCGGGCCAAGGTTCTGAGCGGTCCTCAACCTTCATACCCAATAGCTCAAGGCCGTCTACATAAGTCTGCATCCAGTCGCGACGCGAGTTATTATCTTCTTCAAAGTCAGAAAGTAACTCCTCACCAAGAGCTGCGAGGGACTCTTCTTCCATCTCTTCTGCGAGATTCGCCCCGAACTCTTCGTCATCGCCCATATTGTCCGGGTCGAGAACAATCTCCATGTCCCCAACTCGGACGGTAACTTCTTCCGGATCTTCGATCTCGATCTCAATATCTGGCTCCATATTGGCCGCTTGGGCCATCATCTCATTCATTCCAAGGGGGGCTTGATTTACTGCCTTCTCGACTGCCATGATTTAATCCTCAATAATATCCTGTGCGGAAACGCCTGAATTCAGGCATCTCTTCTTCTTCGTCCAGCAACGTCCGTATGTAGCCACCCTTGCGGAACCGCATTAGAGCTAGCGACGTAGAGTCAACATAGTCATCATGGTCGCCAGACGGAAAACTTGCAACTTCATCAATGACTTCCTCGGCCCAGTGGGTGTTTGGAGCCCATACCCGACCTGATGCAAATATATCAGAAACGGCGTTTAACCGATTGATCTTGTCGTTGCCACGGGTTGGAGTAAATTCCTGTACTGAAATACCCATAGCCCGCATCTCATATATGAGTGGCGCACCTGATGCTTTCTTCTCGATAATGACGGAGTCGGGTTCCCAGTCGTTATATTGCTCTATTGCAACCTGTTTTAACCTTGGAAACTCCATTCTTTCTCTAAACGCGTTCAAAAGTATGAGGTTAGCTTGGGTAACGCCCGCATCATCTTCTTGGTAGAACACGCCCCACGTAGTTAACGCCGAATAGTCAGCACGTTGTGACTTCTCGAACGCCGTATCCCACGCCATCAGGACAAATTCACAGTGTGGAGGGCTCTCTTTATCCCATTCCTGCCACCATTCACGCTTAATAATAGCTGTCGCATCGGATGTAGGGTTCTGCTGGTACTGCGCCATCCACTTTGAGTTCGGAAGTTCCTCCCGAAGCGCCATTAGTTCCTTTTCGGACCAAAATTCTGGCCATAACGGGGTGTTTGAGGGCAAAATGGCAGGAAACTCAATAACTTCCCACTCATCTCCACCTCTAGCGGCCTCTGCCTTCAACACACGGGCCGTCAAGTCCTTCTTAGACCACCGTGTCATGACAACAACGATGGCTCCACCCGGCTGAAGACGCTGACGAGGGCCAGATGTGTACCACTCATAGGTCTTATCGTAGATTTCCGGGTTCATTTCGGCCAGTGCAGCCTCCTGTTCCGAGTGAGGGTCGTCAATAATCAACAAATCCGCACCTTTACCAGTCACCGCACCACCTACACCGATGGCGAAGTAGTCACCACCCTTATTAGTAGCCCAACGACCCGCCGCTTTAGAGTCTGCCTGCAGCCCTACACCCGGAAAAATGTCGCTATACACTTCCTGATCGACCAAGTTACGCACTTTACGACCAAACCCAACCGCAAGTTCTGCTGTGTGGGAGGTCTGAATGATCTTCTTATGAGGGAACTTACCCAAGAACCAAGCTGGTAGCAGGTATGACGCAAACTCTGACTTAGTGTGACGAGGGGGCATATTTATGATGAGCCTTTTACACTCACCCTTAGCCACACGCTCGAAGGCTTCCGCCATCTTGGCGTGATGCCGCCCTGCAATAAACGCAGGCCAAGTCTCGTTAACAAAAGACAAAAACTTCTCTTGTGCTAACTTGCGCTTCTTTAACCTAGCTAGATGCTCAAGCTCAGCCAAGAGTTTTTCTTGCTCTGCCGGAGACAACGCTGAGAGGATATTCGGTATATCCTTCAGAGATATATTGTCGAGGACGCTACTCGCCGTCGCGCTCATCTTCTTCCTCGTTTACCACAGTCTCGTTCTCATCAGACTCAACAAACCCAAGCTCTTCATCTAAGTCAGCGCCTAGCGGGGTCACATCAATGACATCAGCGTTTAGTAACCGCTTGACTCGCTCCTTAATAGCTTCTTCCAACTCTTTAGGATCTTGGTAATTGATGGTTATCTCGCTTCGCTCTGTAAACAACCCTATGTCGCTGTGCTTACCGAGTAGCTCAAGGGCTTTCAACTCATAACGAGGATCACCGCAGTCCGCTAGTTCCATCAACTTATGAGTAATAGCAGCACGCGCTTGGGCAGCATCGAGGGCGAGACTTGTTCCGTAGGTTCTAAGGAAGGACGCTGCAGCAAATGCTGTGGTCTGGTTGGTCAAGTTCTTAGTCTTTCGTTTTTCAACAACGTCTTTAAGCAGTTTCTGCTCTTTCTCCGCTGTTTGCATATCGACTTCTAGGGGAGCGCCAAGTTCAACCTGTAGTTCAGCCGTGTTTCCAGCGACCGCTAACTCTTCTAATAGGCTAGGGGCTATGTCGTCAGACGTATCGTACGGGACGGGCTTAGTTTTTGTGGGTTCTACTTTTACGGTTGTCATGTCTGCATGGCGGTTTGTGGCCTCAGTTGCGGTGATCCTAACAGAGTGACCCTAAAAAATACAAATATATCAAAGGAAACGGGACTCTATTTTTTCGATAGGGGGGTGTTTCTGTATACGAAGTGCATGCCAAGCGGGCGCAGAATGCAAGGGGGTGGGGGGTGTCGCGATAACCGGTTAACGCACCTAATGTTAGAAAAGGGTTTGTGAAATCGATGTATCCAATGTGCATATTATTAAACACTAGGTGGCTGATGTTACTTGATCTGAATTTGGGGGGTGGGGGGTGTCCTAGTGCCCACGGCCTAACATTGTTAGGGGTAGGGGCGACTATTTCGTACCACGTTTTGATATAATGCACCTATCGAGACAATCCGGTCTCGGTGTAACTGAATGGAGTGACATTATGTCAACATCAGCAAAGGTACGCGCTACCACAACAGCGCAATCTGTCGATCTCGCAACTCTTCGCACTAACGTAGCGGAGTCTGAGAAACGCGCCTATGGTGCGAAGCGCGAGTATGCGAAAGGCTTGAATACTCTTTGGTCTTTCGATTGGTTCAACCTGAACCACGACGATACATCGGACGAAGGCAAGGCCGTCCGGTCTGAAAAGACTGAGTTCTACGAAGTCTTGAAAAAGGCCGGTCACACCAATCCTTCCAAGGTGTGGGGTGACATCAAGCGCTATGGCAACGAAGAGCGCTATGGTGCGCCGGAGTCTGAAGGCGCGGGCAACCAAGCTCGCCCATTGGACACTCGCAATGTCGAGGAGCTTCGTAAGCTCTACAAGGCGAATCACGCTGAAGGCGCTGAAGCGAAGCACAATAACTTCGCGAATGCTTTAGCCAAGTTTGCCAAAGAGCATAAGATTGGTGACATCACCAAGTAACCCACTAGCGCACCCTTCGGGGTGCGCTTCTTTTTTGGAGTGACAATCATGCATCAATTAGAACTATTCGTTACCGCGCCGTCTCGCATGGCAACAGGGCTTCGTTTGCTTCGGTGTGAACTCGAATTGCAATTTGAGATTCAAGGGTACCGCGCTGAACTCCGTAAGCTCAATCAATGGGATGATCCCGAATATGTCAGACAGCAAACAGACTGTTTGATTAACTTGATTCAGCTAGCTTATGACTCTCTGGATTTCACCCGCGCTCAGCGCAAACTACTTTGAGGATCTCATCATGCATAAACTAATGATTGCCCTGCTGTCGTTTGCAGGATTGGTTCTGGTTATAGGCGGATTGGGTTATATCGAATCCGCACCATTCACTCTCGCCGATACTTTGATCGGCGCTCTCATCTGCCTAATGGGTTTCGGTCTCTGGATCGTTGCCATGTTATGGCATCACATGCACATCACAAGATACGACATCTGATAACAGCCCCGCTTCGGCGGGGCATTTTTTTGTGCCTAAATTTTTTCGCTCAAAATTTTTTCGCGATGAC
>ENA-OUOG01002837-OUOG01002837.1-marine-metagenome-genome-assembly--contig:-NODE-2837-length-17224-cov-3.256721_pt1 | contig 17224 bp, 14 predicted proteins | sample MGYA00248635_ERZ508505 | MGnify/ENA primary metagenome ERZ508505 (study PRJEB26176, sample SAMN06267871) | marine metagenome | isolation source: Saanich Inlet, British Columbia, Canada | place: Pacific...
GATGCTGGTTGGTGGTGCTGTAATTATCCAGCGGCAGTTTACCCCTCACGATACTTTGGCTGCTGTAGCAAAATATTCAGCCGAGGATCTGTTGTTAATCCCAACAATGACCATGGCGGTAATCGAACAAATGAAGAGCGATACTTACGACGTAAGTTCAGTAAAGGCGATGCTTTCTTCAGGAGGGAAATCACCTGCGGGAATTTGGGAGCTCATTTACCAACGCTTCGGTGATATTGAAGTAACCACCGGTTACGGTATGACCGAGGCCACCGCTTCTTCGACGGTGACCCGGCCTGACGATCCCTTATCGCGTCTAATCTCGACCAATGGTCGACTAAGGGACATTGGCATTGCCACACCTGCTGAGAATGACGGAAAACTTGTTAATTACCGAGTCGTGGATACCGAAACCGGTGAAACCCTGCCACCCGGTTCGATGGGCGAGTTACGCATGCGCGGTTTTGGCGTTACTCGTGGCTACTACAATAAACCGGTAGAGACAGCAGAGGCCTTTGATTCAGAGGGTTGGTTCCGGACGGGTGACCTCGGTACGTTAGACGAGGATGGGTATCTCACCTTAAAGGGCAGAACCAAGGAAAGCTATCGCTGTGGTGGAGAGCTTGTACTACCTTTGGAGGTGGAGACGGCGCTAGCCGCCCATCCAGCCGTCAATGAAGTGCATGTCGTTGCTATCCCAGATCAACGTATGGGTGAAGTGGGTGTTGCGTGTGTTGTTAGGGCCGACGATACCCATGTAGACGATCAGGAATTGATCGACTTGTGCAAACAAAACCTTGCTCGCTTCAAAGTGCCTAAGCACATTTTATTTTTTCTCCTTGAGGATATTCCAACCACATCTACCGGACGGCCAAGAAAGTTCTTGCTTGTTGAGCGCGTAATCAACCGACTGAATGAAACTGCTAAGGAAGGGTCGTTATGAGCAATGTGGCTTTGGTGACCGGCGCTGCTCGGGGTATTGGTGCGCAAATAGCACTACGCTTGGCTCAAGATGGATTTGATATCGCTGTTCTCGACCTCAATCAAGACGCCTGCGTGCAGACTGCTGATTCGGTGAGGGCTCTGGGTCGATCTGCGATTGAAGTTGGTGTCGATATCACCGATGAACAAAGCGTTCAGGATGCAGTTTCTCTCGTGTGTGCTCAGTTGGGTGACCCTTTTCTACTGGTTAACAACGCGGGACTTATGCGCTCACGCATGCTTCATAAAATGACGCTTGATGATTGGGAGCAGGTTGTGGCGGTTAACGTGCGCGGCTCGTTCTTGATGTGTCGGGCAGTGGCACCCTTTATGCGCGAAGCCAAGCGAGGCCGAATTGTAAACCTTTCCAGTACGGGCGCTTTAGGGCTGCCCGGCAGCGCGAACTATGCTTCTGCAAAAGCCGCTGTTCAGGCGCTAACCAAAAGTCTCGCTCTCGAATTGGGGCCGTTTAATGTTACGGTGAATGCCGTTGCGCCAGGATTCGTAGTAACCGAGATGACACGCGCTATGGCTAAGAAATCGGGCATGTCTATAGAGGCCATGGAAGCGGAAATGATTAAAGACATTCCACTCGGTCGATCGGGAATACCTGACGACATTGCTCATGCTGTCGCGTTTTTTGCAGACGAGCGTTCTTCGTATGTTTCAGGGCAGATACTTTATGTCGCTGGCGGCCCTAAGGGCTAATGCAGCGCTAAAGCCGGACTCGCCGCTCGCCGAGGTCAGCGTGGATGCTCGCCTTTTTAAATGCTTAATGCTGCGTCGAACGCTTTTTGGAGGGCGTTGTTAACGTCTGCACGAAGACGTTGCGAAATGGCAGCGTCTGGTGCCAGCATGTCAAAACCATGTATCGCACCCGGATAAACGTGTAGCTCTGTAGGAACACCCGCTTGTAGCAACCGCTGCGCATAGTCGATGTCTTCATCGAGGAAGATATCTAAGTCGCCAACGCATACAAATGCAGGCGGCAAATTGGTGAGATCGGCAGCGAGGGACGCAGAGGCATAAGGTGGTATTTCGTCGTGATCCGTCAATGCCCCCAAGTAAAGCGCCCACGCCAATCGATTAGTTTGCTCGTTCCAGAGATTGGGATCTTGAATGGCACGGCTCGATGGCGTGCGGTGACGATGGTCTAACATTGGATAAATGAGCAATTGAAACAACACCTGTTGGGTGCCCTCATCTCGCGCCCTCAAGGCTAGCGCTGCAGTTAACCCGGCCCCTGCGCTGGCCCCGCCAATAGCTATTCTTGCGGGATCAATCTTTAGTTGGTTGGCGTGCTCCTGCAGCCACAATAGGCAGTCAAAACAGTCATCAAGTGCTGCGGGGTAGGCGTGTTCTGGTGCAAGCCGATAATCGACCGAAAAGACTGTGCAGTCGGTTTCTAGCGCAATGTGAGCCAGAGTCTGGTCTGTATCTCCGGCTGAACCCATGACGTAACCCCCCCCATGAATCCACAGCAGTGCCGGCTTCTCTGTCGATCCTGTTAGTGGCCGGAATGACTTAAGGCTTAGTGTTGTCGAGTCTTCTGGGTGCGTGATGGCGAACTCTTCCACAGAAATGCTGCTGGTATCACGAATTCTAGATCGCTCCGTGAGTTTCTTAAGTATGGTGCGGCTGCCCGCCAAGTCCCTCAAGTCAAATCCAAGGGAAGGGAAGCGTGCGCGGACTTCTGCAAGGTCTTGGTCGAGTCGACTGTCGATATCAAAGATATGATTCACCATTGTCTTTCCACTTTTCTGTGCGGCGCTATTTTATCTTAGTCCGCCACTGGCTCTCTCGCGAGTGCTCGATTTGCTAGGCCTGCGACATACCCTCTAACTGCTTCAACTTCCTCTCTTGAGTACCATTTAGAGAAGCCGATCATGCCGCTGCTCTCAAATGCACCGTCATAAACAATCGACTGCCATGCTTCTTGATTTTGTAATACTGCGCTACGACGTAGGTCAGGCATTACCCCTGAGGAACGTCCTGAAGGGCCATGACAAAGGCTGCAGCCGCGTTCATAAATTTCTCGGCCTACTGCTAATGTATCTTCTTGCCATTCCCCAATGACCGCGACGAACGGTCCGAACTCTTTCCGTTCGACCGAATATTCATCAGTACCATCGAGCGCAAATACAATCAGTCGTCCGTTGGGGCGCGGATGAGGATCGACAGCTAGAGGGGTCGATACGCCATAACCGCCACCATAACCCGCCATCAACCCGATATATTGAACACCGTCCAATTGGTAGGAGATAGGCGGCGCCATGATGCCGATGTCCGTATCGAAGGTCCATAGTCGCTTGCCCGTCTGGTCATCGTAAGCGTGGAATTCACCGGTAGCGATGCCTTGAAAGACCAGTCCCCCGGCAGTCGCTAGAATGCCGCCATTCCAAGGGCCTTCATGTTCGGCGCGCCAAACTTCTTTTTGTGTTTCGGGATCCCACGCTAATAATACCCCTTTGAGAGTCTCACTGATTTGCTTGAGTACCGCTTCTTCCTCGCTCGGCAATGCGTTGGCAAGATAGTCCACACCCCAGTTAGGCGCGCCTTCGTTGGCTTTGAAGCCGCTAAAACTTTTATACACAAAGGCCGCAATCTGCGCGGGAATATAAACCAATCCCGTGTTTTGACTAAAAGCCATTGGATGCCAATTATGAGCGCCAATTCCGCCGGGTGATCCCACGAAGGGCTTGTCCTCATAGCGCGCTCCTTCCGTTTCAATGGGGCGCCCAGTAGTCATATCAACGCCGCTGGTCCATGTCTGGGGCACTATTCCCTCTGCGGAGATGAGGCTGCCATCTTTTCGATCGATGACATAAAAAAAGCCGTTTTTGGGTACTTGCATCAGTACCTGGCGTGGTTCTCCATTAATAGTGAGATCCGCCAGAATGATTGGCTGTGTTTGCGTAAAGTCCCATGTGTCACCAGGGGTGCCTTGATAGTGCCACCGGTATTCTCCGGTCTTATCATCAAGCGCTACGATCGACGACAAGAATAAATTATCGCCAACACCTTCAGAGCGCAATTTATGATCCCAGGGAGATCCATTGCCAACGCCGATAATGATTTGTTCTAGGGCTTGATCATGAACAATGGCGTCCCATACCGTGCCGCCACCACCTAAGAAATCGAAGTTTCCTTGCCAAGTCTCGCGCATCATGGTGAGTACGCTGTCAGAGATTGCGCCGTCAAAACCTTTTTCAGCAACGGTGGGAACTGTATAAAAACGCCACCGCAGTTCGCCGCTGCTAGCCGAATAAGCGCTCACATAGCCGCGAACGCCGTTCTCGGCACCACCGTTGCCTATAATTACCTGCTCGTTTATCACGCGTGGCGCGCCGGTAATTGTGTAGGGAAGGGACTGGTCCACTGTGAGTGTAGACCACTCTAGTTTTCCTGATTCTGCGTTGAGAGCTTCCAGTCGCCCGTCGAGGGTACCTATAAAAATCCGTCCTTCATGGTAGGCGACGCCGCGATTTACGACATCGCAGCAAGCCTTGAATGCGGTACTTCCTGCAATCTTAGGGTCGTATTGCCACTTTAGTTCCCCAGTGCGGGCGTCAAATGCATAGACTTTTGACCATGTGCCAGTTGTATAGAGTACACCATCGATGACTAGGGGCGTGGCTTCAAGGCCTCGCGCATCATCGAATTGATGGTGCCAAACGGGGATAAGCCTCGGCACTGTGTTTTTGTTGATTTGATTCAGTGGGCTGTAGCGTTGCTCGAGGGAAGTTCCACCATGAACCCGCCATTCGTTAATTGTTGGCGGTGTTATTTCTGGTGCTGAGGCAATCGGTAAATCTTCATTCTTGGAACAGCCCATCAGTGTTGAACAGATTCCGAGGATAATTAAAAGCTGAGGTGATTTTCTGGTCATAGAAGGCCTCTTTTACACCGATATAACGAAAGATGGCGCGACCACAACACGTTGCATGGCGCGCCATTTTTACTCCAATCAGGCAGATTAGAAGTTGTAACGAACTTCAGCGCCGTAGGTTAAAGGCGCTGCTCGCACCAAGAACGTGCTGTTATAACTGCCTTCTACATTGATACCATTTGGGTAGTAGGTCTCATCGGTCAGATTTTTGCCCCAGACAGCAATCGCAAGGCTATCGTTTTCCCAGGTGATCCGCGCATTACTGGTCCAGAAGCTTGCACTGCCCTCTTTGATAGGTCCAAGGCCGAGGGGCGCGGCGTCACCACGGTAGCCACCAAACGTATCGTAGTAGTAATCACCTGAGTAGGCGGCATCAACGTGCAGGCGGAGATCGCCACCAGCAAAGGCTCCGATGTCCCAGTCCATGCCTAGGTTTGCCGACTGTTCTGGTGCATAAGGGAACGGGTTGCCGCCTACGTCAATCACACCTGCAGCGGTAAAGATGCAGTTGCCGTCTTGTGGGAGTGCTCCAGTACGAGTGGCGTTCCCGCAATTTCCGTTTTTAAATTCTGAGTCAAGAATACCAATACCCAGATTGAACTGAAGATTTTCGCTGGCCACAAAGGTCAGCTCTGCTTCCATGCCCGTCATTTCGCCGTCTAGATTAATCAAGAAGGTGGTGGAGCTGGGGTCGATCACCTGTTGCTGCTGGCCTTCGTAGTCGTAATAGAAAGCTGTAGCGTTTAATTGAATGCGATCATTCATGAAGCGACCTTTAAAGCCCGCTTCAAACACATCCACGACTTCTGGTTCCACGAAGTAAACCTGCGCCGCACTTTGGAAAGCTAAACCGTTATACGTACCGCCCCGATATCCCTTGCTATAACTCGCGAACAACATAACGTCATCACTAAGCTTGTAGTCTACGATCACTCGGCCAGTTGTTTGCTTAGAGTCATCTGACTGGTTGAGTGGTCCTGCTGTACCGGTGCTAGCTGGGACACAAGTTGCACCGTCAGCTGAACAAGCTTCGTCTAATAAATAGAACCCATTCGCCACACCAGGCAGATAATCAGACACAAAGTAGGCGCGCGCGTCTCCGGCATCGTCAAAGAAGGTGGTTAGTGCATCTACGTAGGCAAAATCATCCTGCGTACTGCGCAAGCCCACAGTCACTGACAGCTTGTCGGTAACATCGTAGGTCGCTTCCCCGTAGATCGCTAAAGACTCACGCTTTTGAGTGTAATCTTGTGTTGCGCGAAACGGTGTGGGTAATCCCAAACCAAGGGCACCGCCCGGATTAAAGTATGTCGTCGGTGCACCCAATGCGGCATTGGTGTCACTCAAAAAACCGAAGAAATTGGGTCGGTTGTTAGTAACGATCTCATCGTCCCCGTAATACAAGCCTACAATCAGACTTAGGCGGTCGCTTGTAAAATTCACACGGAGATCTTGGTTAAAGGATTCCATATCAGACTCGTAACCGATTGCGCAAACGTAGTAGGGGGTGCCATCGCAATCGATGTTGGGCAGAAGTCCGTAGTAGCTGTTATCAAATCCAGTTATCGATGTCAGTGTGATCGTGTCTGAAATATCGTAAGAAACGTTTAACACGACACCGTCGGATTCAACCTTAGCGCCACCGATAGTATCGGCCTCGATCTCTAGATCATTCACGCGATCACCAGGATATGCGGGCGGTAAAAAGTCGTCTAATCCTATGCCGTATAGCCCGCCAAACGCCCCACGCGACACCGCGATAAAGCCACCTTCGCCTTGGTTCTGGGGGCTGTCTTGGTCGCCACTCGCTTCGCTCATATAGGCTTTGAATCGCACATTGAGGTTGTCCAAATCTAAATGCGCATTAAATCGCAGCGCGAAAGTGTCGCCACCTCCAGAATCTCGTCCCTCAGTTGTATACCCATAAGACGGGCCTGGTAAGTTTGGGTTGACCTGAACTGGGCCCGCTGGCAGCCGATTCTCGATGTAAGCATCACGCTCGGTGTAGGTGCCGGCAATTCGAATCCCCAGATTCTTTGAGGGAGTGAAATCGATGGCGCCCGTAGTTTCGAAGCGGTTGTAGTTGCCGTATCCAGCTGTGATGTAGCCTTGTGTTTCACCAAACTGTGGTTGCATCGTGGTGAAGTTAATCGCACCGCCAGTTGTGTTTCGGCCATAAAGCGTTCCCTGCGGGCCACGTAGGACTTCAATTTGAGCCAGATCATAAAGCTGCTGGCCGTGGCTGGCGCGAAACGCCTGATAAACGTCATCGACATAGATGCCATTGGGTGACGCTGCGTTGGAATTATATTCAGTACCCACACCAATGCCGCGAATGGTGAAGTTCGGTTGTGTTTCTCCATAGGATGAGCTTACGTTTAAGTTGGGCATGGAGTTGTTAAGATCAGAGGTATTGAAGACACCTTGATTTTTGAGCTGCTCGCCGGTGAGAGCCGTGATTGATACCGGAACTTCTTGTAGGTTCTCCGCTCGTTTTCGTGCAACAACGACGACTTCTTCAAGCGCAAGAACTGTCTCGCTTTCTTGGGCATAACCGGTGCTGCTGGCTGCTAGGCCCGACGCGCAGATCACTGCACTATGTAACACTCTAACCATAGAATTCTTCATTATTATTTACTCCCGCATTATGTATGGGTACTTATTGGACCGCACATCTGAATAATATCAACGACTACGTTGACAATAATGGCAGTAGAAAAATATGTCAACAGTACTGATGACAAAAAGACATGGCTGTCTTATAGTCGTATTCTTTGGCTAGTGCGTGCTTTATAATCGCTTAACTGATGGCGCGTCTGACTTTTACGTCTGCTACTTGTCTCAGTACAAACTAAGAGCGAAACAAAGAGTCCGGCCTGCTAGGGTCATGGTCAACAGTACGTTAGCAGGCTTCTAAGGCGGTAGAGTGAAAAAAAATTCAAGTAATATCGGGAAAAGGCGTGCGGCAGCAAAGGCTAAGCCCGAGTCATCGGATACCTATCAGCGACGGAGAGAGGAAATAGCGATAGCGGCTGCGCGAGTATTTAATGATAGGGGATTTCAGGGAACGACGATTAGTGCGGTGGCTGAAGAACTTCAAATTGATCGTGCTTCCATTTATTACTACATATCGTCAAAAGACGAGTTGTTCGATGAGGTTATCAGAGAGGCATCGGTTGATAACGTCGAGAAAGCGAAAGCAGTGCAGCAAAGTGGTGCTGCTCCGAGTGAGAAATTACGAACCTTGATTCTGGAGTTGATGGCGTCATATACCGCCACGTACCCATTACTTTATATCTACATTCGCGAAGACCTAAACCATGTCTCTGACAAGCGATCGGCATGGGCTAAGCAGATGAAAAAGATCAATCACGACTATGATGAGGCGGTAACTGCGATCATAGAAGAGGGCTATCGCGACGGCAGCTTTCGGAATATTGGTCCGGCGCGAATAGTCGGCTTCGGTATTATCGGTATGCTTAACTGGACCAATCGTTGGTTTGTTCCTGGGAAGACAAAGGTGCCCTCCGAGCAAATAGGCGCCATGTTCGCAGATCTGGTGACGGCGGGTCTGCAGTCCGGATCTTTGGCTGGGATGATTGATTCGGCACCTGCTGGCGGGGCTTTCGAAGCAAGTGGTGTGCCGGGACGTGGATCCGCCAGGAGTCCGGCGAAAAGTAAACAAGCAGTTGCCAAGAAAAAAATATCAGCCGCTAAAAATGTGTCTACCAAGGGTAAGGTGCAGAAAAAAAAGGTGGCGGTCAGCAAGCGTAAGTCCGCCGTTAACAAGGAAAAGTGATTTCAAGTCATTCCTCTCAAGGCGCGACTGAGACCCAGTCTGTCGGTGGTAATTCGAGCCGCTGTAATTTCGCCATCCACGATGGTGGCTATAGCGGCAAATCGGAGTACAGCCTGACAACCGATTAATAATGGGGATAGGTCACCAAAGCCCCCAGCGTAAATGCCGTGATACTGGGCGTGAACTACTACCCTGTCTCCCGCAGAAAATATTGCATTTACCTGGGAGCCCCGGATATCTACCAGTCCATCGGGGTCAGGATCTAGCGGCGATAACCGATAGTTGTTCGGGATGTCTTTTAATGGGTGACTGTGTGCAATCCATTGACGGACGAGCGCCTCGTTCTTTGGATTTCTCGCTCGCGCTTGTGTATCCCAGGGCGCGATGTGGGGTGGCTCAATCGCCTCGCATAGGCCCAGCGTTAGTTGCCGTTTTCTCGCGATATATTCTTCTTCAGCCCAGCCGGTAACAAAGCGCTCGCCATCTGTAAAAAAGAAGGTGATGCCACTCCATGCAGCCCGACGTCCTTCGTCCTGAATTGATGAGCCGTGCTCCGTAAAGCACATCGCTATCGCATTTTCTCCAATGACAACGTCATGCACAGTGACGTTTAGCCCAGGAAACTGCTCAAGTTGGGCAGCGGTTGCGGGTAAATATTCATCGTCGCGACCATCAAACACTACACCGCCAATATTTAGGCGGTAGCTTGGTGCCATGATGCGCTCTACAACTGCATTATTATGCGCGGTCAGAAAATCTATGGCGAAACCGCGTAAAAGTTGCGCCAGCGGGTGAATTGCCGCCTCGTGATTTGACGTGTTGACGAATGTGCAGGTCAAGGTGGTGCTCCCCTGGGCTGTCGGTTGGCCGGGTGACTAGTAGCTCTTGGGGAGCCCCAAACTATGTTGCGCGATGTGATTCAAAATCATTTCTCGACTTACGGGTGCTGTTTTATGTAATCGAGCGATAAACCATAGATCGGCGAGGCCATACTCCAGGGCGAGACCGTTTCCCCCATGGACCTGAATAGCTTGATCTAAAGCCTTCAGTGAGCTCTCTGCAGCACAAAACTTAGCCATGTTGGCGGCTTCCGCGGCGTCCTCTCCTCGGTCAAAAAGATCTGCCGCACGCATGGCCATTAGGCGTGCGGCTTGTACGCCCACGTAGGCCTCGGCCAATGGATGCGCGACCCCTTGGTGGGCGCCAATGGGTTGCTGATTCCATACGCTGCGATCGTTGGCGTAGCGAGTACCTTTCTCCAGTGCAAAGCGGGCAATACCATTATTAATGCCGGCCGCTGCAACGCGCTCGGGATTGAGTCCGACAAAAACTTGTTTGAGCCCTTTGCCGGGTTCGCCAACAATGGCTTCATAAGGAAGCTTAACGTCGTCGTAAAATGACATAAATTGCTTGTCGGCAGCTTTCACCGCAGCTTCAATTGGCTGCCAGCTAACGCCCTCGGTGTTGGTGGGGACAATAAACAAAGATAGCGATGAGCGCTTGCTGGTCGAGAGATCGGCGTCCCGCGCAACAACCATGACTGCGTCTGATTCGTCTATTGCGGATGTCCAATACTTAGCGCCCTGGAGTATCCAGCCATCACCGTCACGACGTGCAGTGGTCTTAATGTTGTGAGTGTTTGATCCGGCGTCAGGTTCCGTGATCGCAAACGCTATCCGCTTGCTGCCATCTGCCATACCCGTGAGCCATTCTTCTTTCATGGCCTCAGTCCCGTAGTGCTCGATAATGGGGGCGCAAATGGACGAGATAACGAGAGATAGCATCGGGCAGCCCTGTGCTGCGGTTTCTTCGATGATAATGTAGAGCTCGGCCAAACCGCCCCCGCTTCCTCCGTAACTCTCAGGTATGTGCGCACCCAAAAATCCTGCTGCACCCAGCTCTTCCCATAGTTCCTTGGGTTGTTCATTGCGAGCAATGACATCCTGAAAGTATTTTCGACCGTAGCGACTTACAAGCCGCTCTACACTCTTGCGCAGCTCATCATGATGCTCTGCGGTGTCGACTAATCCGGTATTAAAAATTTTCGCTTGCACTATTCAAACTCCTTCAACTGCAACAGTTCTGACGTTGCTATGGCAGCACTATGGCAGCTTCGCGATGTCAAAAAATCAATTTATGGCTGACTTTGTGCTGAGTCACTCCATTCGAAGAATCCCCGCCCGGTTTTTCGTCCGAGTGCACCTCGTTCGACCATATCAATAAGTAAATTGGGTGGTGTGTATCTCTCGCCATGTGCTCGCTCGAGGACGCGGGCGATATCCAGCCGCACATCCAATCCCACAATGTCGCTAAGTCTTAACGGTCCGATAGGGTGCCCATAGGCAACTACCGCGGCGCGATCAATATCTTCTGCACTGGCAACGCCACCTTCGAGCATTCGCATGGCTTCCAAGCTGGCAATTAGGTCCAGTCGGCTTGTGGCGAACCCCGGTATGTTTTTCACCACTAGGCTTTGCCTCCCAATTTGCTCGCTAAAAGTCTTGGCTCTAGTGAGTGTCTCGTCACTGGTTTGTGCCCCCACCACAATTTCCACGAGCTTTATGGACCAAACCGGGTTGAAAAAGTGGAGCCCTAGAAACCGATCGGGGTAGGTGACGGCCTTGCTCAGTTCGTCTATGGATAATGCACTTGTGTTGCTAGCGATGATCGATGGCTCGCGCTGCGCGATTTTGCGCAACACGTTGAGTTTTATATCCGCTCGTTCTGGCACTGTCTCAATTGCGAGGTCCATCCCGGACGCGATATCTTCCACGTCGGAAACTTGGTGAATGCGCTCTAGTAAAGATCTAGCGCCTTCTTTGTCGAGCCGCCCTCGTGCGATACCGTTTTCCGCGGCTTCGCTCAGTGATCCCTGCATAGATTCAGCGGTGCGTTCATTGGGCTCGACAACTGTGACATGGCAGCCGGCTTGCGCCGCGACGTAGGCGATACCGGTACCCATAGTACCGCCACCAACTACCGCAATGTTGTTCATGACCATTGTCTGACTTCCAAGCTGCAAAGATTCGTTGTTCTGAAGTTCTTCATTTATTGCACCAAACTGGAGATCTTTTCTCAGTAAATGCGCGCGACCCTTCTGCTGCATCAGTACTACTAATGATCGAGTCAACTAGGGGTCTTTGTTTGTCCCAAACTTCGACCCGTGACCATTCGCTGGATTCATCAATAATGTGTTTGCTCATTCTGACCGCAAGGGGAGCATTAACGGCTATTCGCTGGGCAAGACTAATTGCGCAGTCGAGAGCTTCCCCATTTGCACAAATCTCGTTAACCAGGCCCCATTGGCGCGCCGTTGCAGCATCCATTGGCTCGCCAGTGAGCGAATACTGCAAAGCGATTGCTCTTGGGATTCGCTGTGGAAGTCTTACCAGACCGCCTGATCCCGCAACTAGCCCACGTTTTACCTCGGGTAAGCCAAAAGTTGCGCCCGTAGCTGCGACAATCAGGTCACAGGCAAGGGCCAGTTCAAATCCGCCGGCCAATGCAAAACCTTCGACGGCGGCGATCAGCGGTTTATTCGGGCTACGTTCGGTGAGACCGCCAAAGCCTCGATTCTCCAGTTCGGGCCGCTGCCCAGATACGAAGGCCTTAAGATCCATGCCGGCGCAAAAGTACCCGCCACGACCGGTAAGAATGCCAACGCGCAGGTCATTATCTTTATCGAGTCTATCTAATGCTTCTGCAATGGCGACTGAAACTTCTCGTGTCACCGCGTTGCGCTGAGCCGGGCGATTGATGGCTATCACTAATATTTCGCCCAGTTGTTCTACTTCTACATCCATAGTAAATGCGCCACAGTTCACCGCTTTTTGACTGTTTAATGATGGTAATGTAGCAGTGCGCAATTATTTAGTCAACAAACTCGTTGACAAAAAAATGCTCGATTGGAATACTTTGTTTGCGTAACGTAATCGTGCGCGCTTTTGATGTGCGCTGTTGGGCTTTTTCTGGGGGCTACATGACATTTAATTTCGCCGACATCGTTGTTTCACAATCTAAGATGCAGCCGAAAGCTATCGCGATCACCTATGGTGAGCGTAATGTGACATGGGCATCACTGCATAAGCGCAGTGAACAGCTGGCAGTAGTACTGCAGCAGAGTGGTATAGCTGCGGGAGATCGAGTTGGTCTACTCATGAAAAACACGCCCGAATTTCATGAGGGGTTATTTGCTTGCAATAAAATTGGGGCGGTAGCTGTCGGCTTGAATTTTCGGCTCAGTGCGCTTGAGTTGTCTGCAATTATTGATGATGCGCAACCGAGGGTTGTTATCGCTGATCAGGAGCATCGGGCTACGCTGGATCGATTAACTGGCCGACATGTTTTAAATCGCATCATCGCGCTTGGTTCTGCTTATGAGAATGAGCTTGCGCATGTCAGCGCAGATCCTATCTATGTGCGCGGACAACCCGACGATCGAATGCTTATTCTGTACAGCTCGGGCACAACTGGGCGCGCCAAAGGGATAACACTCAGTAATAAAAACTTTTCTTATGTCAAGCCAATGGCCGCTGACCTGTACCGTATGAATGAGAACTCAGTATATTTATTGGGTTCGCCGCTGTTCCACATTGGTGGTGCGGCAACTGGTTCAGCACTAATGACGCTAGGTGGGCGAACGGTTCTCATGCGCGATGCAGATCCGCACAACATTCTTGAGACCATTGAGCGTGAACGCGTGACCCACACATTTTTTGTGCCGGCGGTCATTCAGCGATTGGTGGAAGCTCAGGAACAAGACCAGCGTGATTTATCGAGCTTGGAAATCCTCTCTTATGGTGCCGCGCCGATGACGGAGGCCTTGCTCAGAAAGGCGAGTGAGGTTCTGGGGTGTGGATTTTTAGGCGTTTACGGAATGACTGAAACCTCTGGAACGGTCACTGCTCTATTCCCTGAAGAGCACGACTGGGCGGGCGTTGGTGCCAGGCGTTTGCAGTCGGTTGGGCGTCCACTACCGTGGATTAGTTTGGAGGTAAGGCATGCCGAGAGCTGTGAGGCAGCGCCCGTTGGGAGTGTTGGCGAGATCTGGATCAAGTCTGAGGCGAACACCTTGGGATATTTCAATAATCCAACGGAAACCGCGTCGGCAATGCCGGGCGGTGGGTGGTTGCGTACGGGCGATGGTGCCGTGCTTGACGAAGATGGTTTTGTTTATCTGAAAGATCGCATTAAAGACATGATCATCAGTGGCGGTGAGAACGTTTATCCGGCAGAGGTAGAAAATGTTCTCGCTGATTACCCGGGTGTTTCCGAGGTCGCAGTGATCGGTGTGGCCGACGAGACATGGGGCGAAACCGTGAAAGCCATAATCGTACCCGTAGGGACTGAGGTTCCGGATGCAGGAGAAATTATAGATTTTGCTCGTGAACGTCTGGCTCATTACAAATGCCCGACTTCCGTTGAATTTCAAAGCGAGCTACCTCGTAACGCCACGGGCAAAGTTTTAAAAAACCAGTTGCGCCAAATCTACGGCTAGGCGTTGTTACATCAATTTACACAGGTGGCGCATAGCTCACCACATTGTTCTCTTGGAGTGATTTTATGAAAGAAGCAGTCATCGTATCAACAGCGCGCACGCCAATTGGCAGAGCGTTCAAAGGTAGTCTCAATAATATTAAATCTCCAACTTTGGCTGCTCATGCAATCACCCATGCAGTGGCTAGGGCCGGTGTAGAGCCGAATGAGATTGAAGATGTCGTCCTAGGTTCAGTGCTTAATGCAGGCACGGCAGGAATGAACGTCGCGCGTTTGTCTGCACTCGCCGCTGGCTTGCCAGCTAGCTGTGCAGGACAAACTATCGATCGACAGTGCTCTTCAGGCCTTATGGCCATTTCCATGGCGGCCAAGCAGATTATGGTGGACGGTTTTTCGGTTGTGGTGGCTGGTGGGCAAGATAATATTTCTTCAGTACAAGGACCTTACTTTGAGTGGGCACAACGACAGCAGGATGAACACGTAGTCGCGGCTCAGGAACATGCTTATATGCCAATGTTACAGACCGCCGAATATGTTGCCAGTAAGTACGGAATAACCCGAGAACAGATGGACGCGTACGGATTGGAATCTCAGCAAAAGGTAGCGAAGGCGCAGCAAGCCGGTTTGTTTGACGCTGAGATTGTTCCCATTACCGCTACTCAGTTGGTACATGACAAAGCCACAAATACAACTAGTTTTGTACAGACAACGCTTGCGCAAGATGAGGGTAATAGACCCAGCACTTCCCTTGAAGACCTGCAAGCGCTCAAACCCGTAATTGAGGGAGGCACCATTACCGCAGGTAATGCGTCTCAGCTTTCAGACGGTGCCTCTGCTTGTGTGCTGATGGATGCCAAACTGGCGTCGCAGCGGAATATTGCGCCCTTAGGGGTTTATCGCGGCATGATGGTGGTCGGCAACGAGCCGGAGGAGATGGGTATCGGCCCTGTTTATGCCATACCCAAGCTCCTTAAAACCCATGGTTTGACCGTTAACGATATCGACCTTTGGGAATTAAACGAGGCGTTTGCCGTTCAATGCCTCTATTGCCGAGATACGCTGGGTATTGATCCTGAAAAATACAATGTTAATGGTGGCGCTATCTCGATAGGGCATCCCTACGGTATGACAGGCTCGCGGACCACTGGCCATATTTTGATCGAAGGTAAGCGTCGAGGCGCGCGCTATGTCGTGGTGAGTATGTGTGTTGGTGGCGGCATGGGTGCTGCTGCTCTCTTCGAAATCGCCTGAGTGAATCGCGATAGCGAGTAATACTTATTCGGCCACCGCGATGCAGGCTAGATGGCGTCAATTAGGGTCTATTTAAGGCGGTACGCTCTTTAGTATGCCGGCTTCGGTTTGATGCTTTAGAGCTTATTGATCGATTTAATGTGCTGTCATCCGTTGTCCTGCAGCGCACTCTGCTGCAAACACTTTGCGGCCAGAAAAAAGTGGATCGCGGACCATATACCTGCAGCAGGTATGACGATTAGCATGGCAGATCGTAGCGAGCCACTTCCCAGTTCAGGAGCTAGTGCGTCACTGATGCCTCCAATCAGCGTTGGGCCAATTCCGAGGCCAATAACATTAATCAGTAGATAGAAGATAGCTGAAACCATTGCCCGCATTCTCGGGTCCACCATGCCATGCAGCGTAGCGATGCTTGGGCCGATGTAGCAGGTGATGAGGCCGCCCATGAGCAGGTTTGCGCTTAGTGCAATATAGGGGTTCTCCCGCGTTAAGATGAAAACCATGCACAAGGAGGACACAATAGCGGTGATGCCGGGCAGCCATTGATTCCAGCGCGTATCGCGAACGCTCAATCGGTCACAGTAATACCCCGCTAGAAACGTACCGATACCACCGCACAGACCGCTGCCCATGGCAAGCCAGACACCGAGTTCTGCGGTACCCATACCAAATTGGCGAATGAAAAAGGGCGCGGACCAGTTCATGGTTCCATAGCCCACCAATGCGGTGAGTCCGCCGGCGATGGATAGATGACGAAAAGCAGTTTGATTCCAGAGTGAAGCAAAAACAGTCGTCAGCGGAATACTGTCACTTGAGACGTTTGTGTTGTCGGACCATCCTCGAGTGGGTTCGGCGATGGTTAGTCTGATGATTAGTGCGAGGATAACTCCAGGTATACCAACCACCATGAAAGTGGTTCGCCAGCCTAAATACTCATTGAGAATGCCGCCCAAGAGAAAGCCGGCCATAATTCCAATATTGACCCCAACGGAATAGGTAGCCATTGCCGTGGCGCGTTGCTCTCTTGGGAATACGTCAGAGATCATTGAGTGTGCTGGCGGGCTACCACCGGCTTCACCAAGTCCCAGTCCCATCCGAACTAAAAACAGCTGGATGTAGTTAGTCGCTAAGCCGCTCAGTGCCGTCATTAAGCTCCATAGACCGACCGCTAGGGAGATGATTGTCCGTCTGTTACCGGTATCCGCCCAGCGCGCAATCCATACCCCGGCGATAACGTAGAAAAATGCGAACGCGGTACCTGTGAGAAGGCCGAGCTGAGTGTCCGAAAGTAATAGTTCGGCTTTAACCGATTCTTGAAGCATGGAAAGCAGCTGTCTATCAAAGAGGTTTAGCGCATAGGTAAGCGTCATCATCCCTAGAAAATAGTTTCTTACTTTGGCAGATGCATAGACGTTATGAGATTGGCTCATCGGTTGGTTACTGGTAGTTTCCATGCATTGTCTCCTTTGGTTGTTATATGCTCGACTCGCAGCGGAATGACCATTGTGTCAACAATATTGTTGATATGGAAGCCCTTGTGAAACATTAGCACTAATGTTTTGAAGAAGTCTCGGTTGTGCTCATTGTTTAGTGGGCGATAACGGGGAAAATAATGAAAAAAAAGGGAAACGTAAGGCTCGCTTTAACCTTTGTTTCAAATTCTACTGATGAATGTACTTATTACTTCAGGTGACCTTGTGTTACTTCAAATTGGTGGGGGCGGCGGGAGTTTGAGTCTTCGCTTCCCTCGACAGACCTCCGCTTCGCTCTGGCCAGCCGCGCCTTACAGGCGCGTGTTCAGCTGCCAC
>ENA-OUOG01002840-OUOG01002840.1-marine-metagenome-genome-assembly--contig:-NODE-2840-length-17206-cov-3.213381_pt1 | contig 17206 bp, 18 predicted proteins | sample MGYA00248635_ERZ508505 | MGnify/ENA primary metagenome ERZ508505 (study PRJEB26176, sample SAMN06267871) | marine metagenome | isolation source: Saanich Inlet, British Columbia, Canada | place: Pacific...
CTTCTCCTGGCCTTGCTTTGACGCCACCCCTTACCATCGCAGCCATGGTAGCAGAATGATGAGGACTTCGAAACGGCCTTTGACTGCTCAATTTTCCCTCTGCCAACTCGCCAGCAATCGAGGAAATCATCGACACTTCCAGTAATTCTGCCGGACTTAAATCCGGCAATATTCCAGCGATTCTCGCCGCAAGCATTGATTTTCCAGACCCGGGTGGGCCTACCATAAGCAGGTTATGTCCTCCGGCAGCAGAAACCTCCAACGCACGTTTGGCGGTTTCCTGGCCTTTGATATCAGAAAGATCAGGCAATGAAGTTGCCGCTTGTTTCAGCGCAGGTTGAGGCCGGGACAACAACTGGGTGCCACGAAAATGATTGGCAAGCGCAATCAGATTTGTTGGCGCAAGAATGGGCATTTCAGCGTCTGCCCAAGCAGCTTCCGGACCACAATCAAATGGGCAAATGAGCCCTTTTTCCTGTGCATTTGCGCTGATTGCAGCAGGTAAGGCGCCTGCCACAGCCGTAAGTGAACCATCTAGAGCAAGTTCACCAATCACCACATGATCATCCAATGCATCACTTGGGATCGCGCCCAACCCTGCCATGAGACCAAGGGCGATGGGCACATCATAATGGCTACCTTCCTTCGGCAAATCCGCAGGAGCAAGATTGACTGTAATGCGCTTTGGGGGAAGAGACAGGCCCGATGCATGCAACGCTGCCATGACCCTTTCCCGACTTTCGGCAACTGCCTTATCCGGAAGACCCACTATCGCAAAATGCAACTTTCCAGGTGCGATCATCACTTGCACATCAACAGGCACAGCCTCGACACCTTGAAATGCCACCGTATTAACTTTAGCAACCATTTTCACAACCCTTTGTTCTAGCTTAAGTTTTGCCCGACGCCGTGTCAAGAACAAATATAGAACAAGCAGGCGCATTATTGTGATCGAACTTTGATGTTCACAATATTGCCTAAGTGAAATAGCTTTCATACATTCAGGATGCTTCGTCTGAAATGCGGATATGCAGTATGAAATTCAAGGAGTACTTTGTTAGTGATTTCCTTACTTCACGCAATTTGGACGTACTTCCCGATCGTGTAAAAGTAAGACTGCTTGATCGCGAGCGGGCAAACGAGGTTCTGGTGCGAGCTATCCAGCTATGCATCGTGCTGATGTTTACGATATTGTATGGTCTTGCCGCAAAAACCGGCCAACAAACTGATTTCCAACCAGTCCCTGTGGTCTTGGCCGCCTATGTAATGCTTTCAACCATTGGTTTGATATGGTCGATACGCAGTAGACTGCCGGATTGGGCTGTCTACTTTTCGATCTTTGTTGATTTTGGCTTGTTATATTCATTAATGGTGAGTTTCCATTTTCAATATGAGCAGCCCGCTTCCTTCATATTAAAATCCCCTACACTTCTGTATGTCTTCATTTTCATCTCCCTTCGCGCGTTGCGGCTTGAGTGGAAGTTTGTTGCTGCTGCCGGAATCGTCGCGGCCATGGGATGGGCACTGGTTGTTACATATGTGACTACATTCGATCCACATTCGACAATGATAACCCGTTCTTATGTGGAGTATCTGACTTCCAATGCAGTGCTAATAGGCGCAGAGATAGACAAGGTTATTTCAATTCTTGCAGTTACAGGAATTTTGACCTTAGTCGTAAATGCATCCAGCAACTTGCTGATCACTGCTGTCACAGAGCAAACAGCGGCAAATGATTTCTCACGTTTCTTTGACAAACAGGTTGCCCAGGATATTCGTGGGCGTCCCGAAGCTTTCCAGGCCGGGCAAGGTCAGCGAAAAACAATGGTCATAATAAATATTGATATCCGCGGATTCTCGGCTTTTGCAGCAAGGCGGGAGGCATCTGACGTAATGAAAATGTTGTCAGAGTATCAGGCCCGTATTGTGCCGATTTTACAGAACTGTGGCGCCATCATCGACAAGTTCATGGGCGATGGCATAATGGCAACAATCGGATCGGACGATTCTACCGAGATACCCGTTAACAGAAGAGCGATAGAGGCGGCAGAAGCGGTACTGCTTGATAATGCTGGGTGGAGTACGCAATTGCTTCTTGGCACTGATGACGCACCCATGAGGATTGGAATTGGCATTGCGGGGGGGCCTGTAACATTTGGTGCGGTAGGACAAGGCGATCGTTTGGAAATGACGGTCATCGGAGAACCGGTCAACACAGCCGCCAAGCTTGAAAAACACAATAAGACGCTTCAAACCCGGTGCATCGTTAGCCGGAATGTTTGGGAACAAGCAGTGATTGAAGGATATCATGGCGACTTTAGACCGGTATTTGTTGAAACACGGGTTGAAGGAATCGACGAAATCCAGTCAATTGCAGTCTTGGAAGTCTCACATTGAAGGTTTGAACCGTGGTCGCCATAGACGGATTGAAAAGTACCGGAAGATCAATACCAATCTCCAGAATTAGGGAACTCGCAAACCTGCACATGGGAAACGAGGACCTTATCCCCCTATGGTTTGGTGAACCGGATGTCTCCACTCCTGAATTTATTATCAAGACAGCGCATCAGGCGATGTTGGCAGGTAAAACAACTTACAATGAGGGTCTTGGCAAGCCCTGGCTTCGCTTAGGAATCGCGGACTACATGTCTCAGCTGTATGGATCGAATATATCCGGAGACAGGATAGCGATAACTGTTTCCGGGACCAATGCTGTTAATCTTGCATTTCAACTTCTGATGTCCCCCGGCGATCGTGTTGTCACCACAACACCTGCCTTCCCAACTTTAATGACGGTTCCAGAATTACAACAAGCCAAACTGGATACCATACCATTACAGCCCTCGCCAAATGGCTGGACATTGGACATGAGATCCCTCCTTGAAAAGACCGCTACGGCCAAAATCCTGTTGTTGAACTCACCCAATAATCCGACTGGCTGGACTATGTCTCTTGAAGAGATGCAAGCCGTACTGAATGTCGCAAGAGAATCTGGATGCTGGATTATTTCTGACGAAGTTTATGCCCGCATTGTATTTGATGGAAAAGCAGCACCTTCGTTCGCTGAAATCGCCAAACCAGAAGACAGGGTCATTGTTGTAAACAGTTTTTCGAAAAGTTGGGCTATGACTGGATGGCGACTTGGATGGCTTACTTTACCCAATTCATTGGTTCCTGAATGTGAAAAATTGATGGAGTTCTCCATGTCCTGCGCACCTGAGTTCGTGCAAGCCGGGGGTTTGGAAGCTATCCAAAATGGCGAACCTTTCATAAAAGGCGAAATCGCAAAGTACAGAAGGGGGCGAGACATTGCTATTGAAAGGCTTTCAGCGATGCCTGGTGTTACAGTGATCCCACCGCATGCCGCATTTTACGCCTTCTTTCAGATCGATGGCATCGAAAATGACACCAAACTGGCGGAGGAAATCGCGGTAAAGGCAAAAGTTGGAATAGCGCCGGGTTCAGCTTTTGACCCATCTCTGAAAAACTGGTTTCGCGTTTGTTTTGCGAAAGATGCAGCACTGCTAGAAACTGCATTTGACAGGCTCGAAAAATTCCTTTGTTCACGGTGAAAAGGCCCGGGCAGGCCTTATCCGATATTGGATCAGAAGAGTTTGAACCCCTTTTTGGGTGGCTCTTTGTCAGGATGCGGACCTGGATCATCCGGCCTCCGTTCCAATGGGAACTGCACAGTATTTTCAAATGGAGAATTTTTCTCAGTGTCCGAACCCTCGTTTGCTCCTTTTGGCGTTTCGGCGCTGGTAGCTTCCTCATCGTCTGAAGCTTTTGCAGTTTCAATGGAAACAACATTGTCCTGAACAGGTTCCGAAGCAGGCTTTTTATCCTCAATATCTGACCGATCATGGAAGGTATGATCATGATCTTCGGAGGCAAATGCCTCCGCTTCTGCAATGTTTACATCTACAGGCGCCTCGGAACTGGCAATCTCAGGCTCAGCATCTGTAACCGATGGTTCTTCTGCTTCTGCATCATCCCTTTCAACCGAATCTTCTACAATCTCTGCATCAACCACATCTGCGTCCGCAACGGTTTGAGTAACAACTTCCTCACTCACAACTGCCGCTGCTACGACTGGCGATGGAATAGGCTTGGCTTGTTCCTGGAGTTCTTCAAGAGACACAACAGGTGCGCGTTCTTCACCCAACTGCGCCACCGGCATCTTCCACTCAAAGGCGTCAATTTCACCCGTAATCGGTGAAATTGGCATCCATTCCTCCGATACATGTCCATCGGCGGTCCAAGCATCATCTGCAGGCGCTCTTACTGCGCGTGATAACCAATCACGCATGCGGCCCTGATCACCATTCTGACCTTCTTCAATATCTGCCATCAAGAGGCAGGCACGTTCGGTTGGTCGTGTTGTTAAAACCGGTTCAAGTGCCGCGCGGGCTTCATCCCATTCTTTGGCGTCAATAGCTGCAACCGCAACAGCCAAGCTACCTTCAGGGTGGTTCGCTTTAAGCCCTGCCAATTTCTTGGCCCGCTTAAGGCGGTCCTGAACCGAATCCCCGGCACGAACAGTGGAGTACGCTTCAGAAAGTTCAGGGTGAGGCTGTTGTTTCCAAGTCGCTTCCAAAACCTTGGAAGCCCCACGAATGTCACCCAAGCGTGCCGCTGAACGGGCAAATGCAGTAGCGGCAGGCACAAGATCTTTAGCCAGCTTGTGCGCTTCCTTGGCCAACTTCTTCGCACGGTCAGGCTCTGCCTGCTCTATCGAAATAGCTTTCGCCGTCAACAACACAGCTCGATGACGTTTTGCCGTTGGACGATCGATAAGGCCAGCTGACCGATTGGCTTCCAGTGTTTGGATGGCAGCATCCCAATCCGCATCACCCGCTTGATAACGCAATTTGGCAGTACCTGCCCACGGAAGCGCCGGCGCTTGCTTGACGGCCTCTTCCGCATAATGTCGCGCGGCTTCAGGCTGCCCTTGACGCTCCGCTTCAAGGAAAAGGCCTCGCAATGCAACCATGCGGGTATCTTCGTTTTCCAACATGCTTTTAAAGTTTGCAGTCGCTTCTTCACGATTGCCCTCAAGCAGAGCAGTCTGTGTACCCAGAAGCGCAACCAGCGGGTCATTCTTCAAAAGCCGGCCGCTCTCTTTTGCGAGAGTGCGCGCAGTATCCGCATCGCCGGAACTTGCAGCAATTAATCCGCGTGAAAGTGCCTTGTAACCACGCTCTTTTCTGCGGTTGTCAAAAAAACGGGTAATGATACCAGGCATGCCGAAAATACCCTTGAAGAGACTAGTGAGAAACATCACAAGCCCAATCAGAATAATTAGGGCAACGATCCCGGTAGTCAGTGGAATTCCAACCTCTTCACCCGGACGCCCAAGATTTGCAGCAAGCCAATCCCATTGTAGGAAAATGGTACCCGGGTTGTCCGCAACCCAGGCAAACAAAAGACCAAGCCCAAGGACCACCAAAAGGAAAACGAGAAAACGAAACATGATACAGTATCCTTTGGCTAGCCAGCTTGTGCTGACAAGGTGTTTGATAGGGTTTCAAAAAGCGCAAAGGCTTCAATGCGCGTGTTGACTTTTGCAAGCCATGCATCACCCGACTGTCGAACTTCCGCAGGAAGTTTATCCCATTCAGAAACAGCACCAGAAAGTTTGCCTGCCTCAAGATTGGCCTTCACGCGCGAAAGAATAGCAATTGCCGAGTTTCCTTCCTGTGGACCTGATGATCGGAAGGAAACAAGGTTTTTCGCATTCGCCCAGAAACGTTCAGAAATACCACCTGTATTGGTATCTGTAACAGGGTTCTGAACTGTATTTGTAAAACTATTGAGTTCGGCAAGCAGCGCTTTCTGGCTTGGAATGCCCAATTGCGATAATTCGGCCAGACGTTCGGTCTGTTCTGTTTTCCCGCCCAGCGATTCAATGGATGCAAGAGCAAGCGATATCGGATCATCATTCTCAAGCGCTGCACCCAAAGCATTTACGGCAACAGATCGAGCGACTTTCTCACTGGCTTTTACGGATGCTACTGTCTCCTGCAAGGTAGATGATTGAGAATTCAGTGCATCAACACTTTCCATAATGGAAGAAACCGAGGATTCAAGTCCGGCAACTTTTCCCTCAATCGGTGACAGATCAACCACCGGCGCACTTGTGATCTCATTGAGCTTTGTTTCAATCTCGCTCAATTTTAACGAAACAGATTCAGAAGGCGCGTCAGGGGCATTTGCAAGTTCTCCAACAGTGCCTTCAAGTTTCTCGAGTCTTTGCGTGACAGCTGAAATTGCAGCGGCGACTTCGGTGGACGTGGCTCCACCTCCTTCTTCAGCGGCTTTGGCTATGCTTGAGAGGGTCTGCGTAACACCAGCCAGTGCTGTCTCAACCTCTGACAGGCGATTTGCGGTAGCTGCGCTTGCATCACCACCCGCAACAGCTGCTTCAATCTCTGCGAGCCGATCATTAACGGGTGTGAGGTCAACCGCTGCTGACGTTGTTTTCAAAGCTTCAATTTGCTGACTGAGACCTGCAATCTCACCGGATACATCCACATTTGCAACTTGCTCGGCACCACCAGAATAGAGCGCACCTAAAAAAGGAATGTCCTTTGCCCCGTCATACTGGCCTATCGCACCAAGACCCAAGACCGCCGCTGCTGCTCCCATAAGACCGGAGAAAAACCCGCCGCCTGACTTTCTTGCAGGAGCCGGGGTTGGTTGACAGTCAGCGGTTTCAGTCGAGCCTTTCTTGGCCTCTGCATTGTTTGGTTTTGACTGAGCGTTTTCGGTCGATTTTTTCGCACCTTCGCGTCCAAGCCGCTGAGACGAATTGTCAGATTTGGAAGAAGTAGCTGAACTCTCCACACCTTCCTTTTTTACAGTGTCAGCCGAATCCTCAGCCTTGGCCTTGGCCCCAACATCTTTGGCTTCCAGATCTATGGTAGCCGGCTTTCGTGATCGCACACCAGTTTTTCTTGGTCCTGTTGGTTTGGATCTGGAATTCATCACTTACTTCCTGTTTTCACTATTTCCACACAATCTGGAAACCAAGTAACACACAATATTACGTTACGTAATATATTGAGAATACAACTGGACTTCAAGCTGAAGTTATTCTTTCCAGCAAGGACAGCATGGTTTCCTCGTCGGGCATGTCTGTTACATAGACATCCCGCCATGGATATTTCAACATAATGTTTGTGGCGGTTTTGGAGATTCCGATCAAACAAATGCTGGAAAAATCCGGTAATTCATCTTCTGCATCCAGTAACTCAACCAAATATTCAGCACTTCTGGCGGAGTAAACCAGCACCGCCCCGGCTTTACATTCATCAATTGTGTTAGCAACTGCGCCGCTCTGGAATTCAACTTTCCGGGTTTGGTAAAGTTCCACCAAGTCTACGTCAAAACCAAGTACACAAAGGTGCTCCGACATATCAAAACTGCGATCTGGCGTGGTAGGGTAAAGAAATTTTGAAGCCTTTGGCAATTCCTGCGCCGCCATCTCCTTGCATAAAGCTGCTCCGCCACCCGACGCAACGACACAATCTTCAAATCCGATTTCTCGTGCAGCTTGCGCTGTCTTCAAGCCGACACAATAGGCGGTGCCACTCGTTTCTGCACCTCTCCAATCACGGCGTTTCAAAACTTCAACCGCATTGGCACTCGTAAATATCACACCGTCATGCTTGAGTTCCGGCAGCAGATTGCCCAGGTCAACCAATGTAAATATTGGCAAAACTATCGGCTCATAACCGGCGCTTAAGAGATTTTCGCGGGTTCTGCTCGCAGCCGGCTCAGCCCGCGTCACCAAAACACGCATGAGATCAGGACCAATCCTCAAAGAAAGAAGTGCCCGCCTCCAGCTTCAGACGTTTGCCCATCTCCAGACCAAGCATTCGCGCATCCGAACGAGTTCCTTCCATGCGGGCTTCATGGTCTTCCATCCCATCCGGCCTAAGAATAATTCCGTGCAACATTAGCTTGTCACCATCGATCACAGCATGGGCACCAATGGGCGTGCGGCAAGATCCGTCCAGTTCTTCGAGAAACGCGCGCTCGCAGGTTAAGGCAATGTGTGTCTCATCATGATTAAGAGGCTTAAGCAGATCGAGCATCCGCGTGTTCTCAAGGTTTGCCTCGATGGTTATTGCACCCTGCCCAGGAGCCGGTGGAAAATCTTCGATTGAAAGCTCACTGGTAATGGCATCAGACATACCCAAGCGGTTCAAGCCAGCACATGCAAGCAAAGTTGCATCTGCAACACCGTCCCTCAGCTTCTCCAGCCGTGTCCCCACATTGCCACGATACATCACCATCTCAAGATCAGGGCGTTTTCGCCACATCAAGGCGCGGCGCCTAAGGGAAGCCGACCCCATGACCGCACCTTTTTCCAACTGATCAAAGAAATTTGCCTTATGCGAAATGAATGCATCGGCCACATTTTCACGTGGCGGATAACAAACCAACGCCAAACCTTCTGGCAATGCTGTCGGCATATCCTTCGCAGAATGCACAGCCATATCTATTTCACCATTTGAGAGTTTTTCTTCAATCTCCATGGTAAAAAGGCCCTTGCCGCCAATTTCCGACAATGCGATGTTTGATTTCTGACTTCTGTCACCGGCAGTCGAAATCACTTCAATTTCAACCTCAAGGCCATTATGAGTATTCTGCAAGAGGGATTTCATGTACTCCGCTTGAACAAGCGCTAGTTGACTGCCTCTGGTGCCAATTCTGATCATTTTGTCTGTCATTTGTACTTTACAGCAATTTGGGTAATTCAGATTTTACAAAGTGTTACAAGTAACAGGTTTAACTGACAATGCAAAACTTTGGACCCGTTTTAGGAATCGAGACCAGTTGCGACGAAACTGCGGCCGCAATCGTTGCTCGAAAGAACGACGGAAAGCCAGAGATCCTGTCCAATATTGTCCTCAGTCAAATAGACGAACATTCCGAATTTGGTGGGGTTGTGCCTGAGATTGCCGCGCGCGCGCACCTCTCTGCACTGGATAAAATTATAAATGCCGCCCTGCAGGAAGCGGAAATGAGCTTGGACGATATTTGCGGCATCGGCGTCACATCGGGCCCAGGATTAATTGGCGGATTGATGGTTGGTGTGATGACTGCGAAAGCACTATCCTCATGTGCAAACATTCCTTTTCTTGGCGTAAACCATTTAGAAGGTCACGCCCTAACAGCAAAACTGACCGACAATCTTGAGTATCCTTACATGCTTTTGCTTGTATCAGGCGGGCACAGCCAGATTTTGCGGATAGATGGCCTCGGTCAATACAAGCGGCTTGCGTCTACAATAGATGATGCAGTGGGTGAAACATTCGACAAAACCGCCAAACTTCTTGACCTTGGGTTTCCCGGGGGCCCTATGGTGGAGAAAGCTGCGTTAGGCGGCGACGCAAAACGCTTCCGCTTTACCAAGCCTTTACGTGGGCAAGAGACACTGAATATGTCATTCTCAGGTTTGAAAACCGCTGTCAGAAATGAAGCACAAAAACACGCACCTCTGACAAATCAAGCCATCGCTGATATCTGCGCTGGCATGCAGTCTACAATCGGGGCATTCCTTGCAGAAAGATGTGACCAGGCGTTGGCACAACATGGACAAGGCATAAAATCACTCGTCGTAGCGGGCGGCGTGGCTGCAAACATGGAAATAAGAACAGCCCTTGAAGCAGTAGCCATGGCGCATGACGTGAAGATGGTTGCTCCACCCCTCAAACTATGCACTGACAATGCGGCAATGATTGCCTGGGCTGCGCTTGAACGATTTGAACTTGGAGAACAATCCTCCAATGATCTGGCGCCACGTTCAAGATGGCCATTGGATGAAACGTCAGAAACCATGCTGGGCTCTGGCCGTAAGGGAGCAAAAGTCTGATTATGACAAAAGTCGCGATCATCGGGGGTGGTGCCTGGGGCAGTGCATTGGCATGCATTTCTGCAAGGGCCGGACATGAAACTTCTATCTGGTGTCGCTCTCTTGAACAGGCAGAAGAGATTTCGAACAAAAAACACAATTCAAGATACCTTGGCAGTCTGCAGCTGGAAGATAGCATTACTGCTTCAAATAACCTTTCAAACGTAATTCACAAAGCAAACACGATCCTGCTTTCAACGCCCGCGCAAAGTCTCGGTTCCGTGCTTTCAAGTTGTCAAATGATTGGCCCAGATGCGATGTTGGTAACAACCTGCAAGGGCATTGATCAAAGTACAGGAAGACTGCCTTCAGATTCGGTTAGGGCGGCGTTTCCCAACCATACGATTGCAGCACTTTCCGGACCAAGCTTTGCACATGACGTAGTGGGGGGGCTACCAACTGCCGTGACCATTGCCTCAAACGAAATCGCAGTTGCGGAGGAGCTGGCCAAGCAACTTTCAACAAATACATTCCGCTGTTATGCGTCAAATGATCTGAAGGGCGCCGAACTTGGTGGGGCACTGAAAAATGTTTTGGCTTTGGCAGTTGGCGCAACCCGGGGAATGAAACTTGGTGCAAGCGCAGAAGCAGCCCTTATTGCACGAGGATTTGCAGAGATATCACGCCTTGCCGTTTCACTTGGGGCACGATCTGAAACTCTGATGGGCCTTTCCGGCTTGGGTGATATTACACTTACCTGCTCAACACCCCAATCAAGGAATTTTCGTTTTGGTATGGCATTGGGATCGGGCGAAAGCCTAGAAGGATTAAAACTCGCTGAAGGTGCATTTACTGCAAGTGTGGCCTTGCGGTTGGCAAACGACCTTGCCATCGATGTTCCAATCACTTCTGCAATCGTTGATGTGTTGGAAAAACGGGTAACAGCCAGAGAAGCAGTCGAACAGCTCTTGACGCGGCCGCTCAAGCGCGAGAATTAATACAGACACATCCAGGAGACACCACATGCAATATTGGCTTTTTAAATCCGAACCCTTCAAATGGTCATGGGAACAGCAAAAAGCCAAGGGCGATGCAGGTGAAGAATGGGATGGCATCCGCAATTATCAGGCACGAAACTTCATGCGCACCATGCAGATTGGTGATCTGGGGTTCTTCTATCATTCAAATGAAGGACTGGAAGTGGTTGGCATCATCGAAGTATCTGCGGAAAGCGCGCCTGACTCAACGACAGATGATGAACGTTGGGATTGTGTGCACGTGAAAGCTGTCCGTGATATGCCACAATCCGTCACGCTGAAAGACGTCAAAGCGAATGAGAAACTCGCCGACATGTCTTTGGTAACGTCGATGCGCCTTTCAGTCCAACCGGTCAAACCCAATGAATGGATTGAAGTTTGTCGAATGGGCGGGCTGGACGGGAAGACCTTGAAAGAACTGTGATACAGCTTTCTAACAAAACCGCACGTCACCTGATCCTGCACCTTCAGGGCCTGACAAGACCCCCGCACATTGCATTTCGAGATAACGGGCTAGCTGAACTCATTCATCAACTTGGTTTTGTGCAAATGGATTCCATACCATGGGTGGAACGGGCACATCACATGATCCTGTTTGCGCGCAACCAAACTTATCGCACAAGCCACCTGAAAAAACTGCATGAGAAAGAGCGCCTTCTCTTTGAAAACTGGACGCATGATGCGTCTCTGATACCGTGCGAGTTCTGGCAATATTGGAAGCACAAATTCAAACGTGATGAACCGCGTTTGAGAGAAAAGTTCATCAAATGGCAGGGCGATGGGTTCATCGACCGTGTAGAGGCCCTTCGTTCTCGGATTGAGCAAAGGGGCGTATTAAGGTCGCGCGATCTTGAAAAACCAAAAGGCCAGAAATTGGAGATGTGGCAATGGCACGATGGCAAGGCAGCCTTGGAATATATGTGGCGTACCGGGCAATTTGCGATTGCAAGGCGAGAAGGTTTTCAGAAAGTATACGACCTGTGCCACAGAACAATCCATGAGGATCATTATGAAAATGAAGTAAGTCATGAAGAGTTTGTCGATTGGGCTTGCAGGTCCGCACTTGACCGCTTGGGTTTTGGAACTCCGCGGGACATAGCAAAATATTGGGATCTTCTTTCGATTGATGAAGTCAAAAACTGGCTGGATGTACACGCAGCGCAAGAGACGAAATCCATATTGGTAGAACCTTGCGACAGAACGCAACAAAAGGAATTTTATGCAAGACCGGATATTGAACAGATAATTGCTCAACTGCAAAAATTACCGGATCGGATACGAATTCTCTCTCCCTTCGACCCCGTGATCAGAGATCGCAAACGCCTGAAGTGGCTGTTTGGTTTTGACTACACCATTGAGATTTATGTTCCGCCTGAAAAACGCAAATACGGCTACTATATATTTCCAATACTCGAACGCGATCAGGTTATCGGGCGATTGGATGCACAAACAAAACGCAAGGAAGATACCCTCCACGCAACCAAACTATGGCTGGAACCAAGAGTGAAATGGTCTGCGACCAGGGATGATAAACTTCAGGCTGAGCTGGTGAGACTGGCAAGATTGTGTGACGTCAAACAGGTTGATTGGCACGCGGATCGAGTTGTATCGTGAACAGCGATACAAGGAGGCAACTCACATGGATCTTTCTAATCTCAATTATTTGGCCATCCTGGTTGCAGCGATAGCTGGCATGATTTCAGGGGCTGCATGGTATGGTGCATTGGCCAAGCCTTGGATGAAAGCAGTCGGCTACACGGAAGAGCCGACCCCCGACCCCAAAATTTACATTGTCGCGATCATTGGGCAGCTTGTGATTGCCTATATGTTGGCGATTCTGTTTCGTCACTTTCCATCAGTTGATTTAGCCTCTGGGATGCTTGGAGCATTCTTTTGTTGGATTGGGTTTTGCTTTGCACCCATGGCTGTAAACCATCGGTTTCAAGCCAAAGGCTGGGATCTAACGCTAATCGATGGCGGATACTGGCTGATCGTTTTTGTTTTGCAAGGCGCAATTTTGGGCTGGTGGCAAGCTTGATGGTCTCACGCTCTACACTCTCTTACGAGGCGATTCCTCTGCCTGACAGAACATCATTATCTGAAAGTGAAATGATGATCGCCGCGCAGGCTTATTACGAGAAAATGCTTGGTCGCCATTCAGTTCGGGATTTTTCTGACAAGCCGGTGCCAAGGGAGATTATCGAAACCTGCATAAAAACCGCAGGTACGGCTCCTAGCGGGGCAAACCATCAACCATGGCATTTCGTTGCAATTCAGGATGCAGAAAAGAAACGTCAAATAAGATTGGCGGCGGAAGAAGAAGAACGTGCGTTTTATGCGGGCGGAGGCGGCGATGAATGGATAAAGGCACTGGAGCCCATCGGTACGGGCCCGGAGAAACCACATCTGGAAATTGCACCCTGGTTAATCGTCATCTTCGCTCAGCGGTATGGAGAATTTGATGACGGCACCCGCTACAAGAATTATTATGTTAATGAAAGTGTTGGGATCGCAACGGGTTTTTTGCTATCGGCACTTCATCAGGCTGGGCTTGTCTCGTTGACTCACACACCAAACCCGATGAAATTTTTGAACGGATTACTGGATCGGCCTTCATCCGAAAAGCCGATTATGATTATTCCGGCTGGCTTTCCGGCCGACGACGCGACCGTCCCGGCAGTTGCAAAGATCAAAAAGCCTCTAAGCAAAATACTTTCTGTTTTTTAGAAACCGGATGCTCAAGCATGCGTTTGGCATAAATGATAAAGTTTTGCGTCACATTGGTCCCACAAATACCCACTCCCTAAAAGGGTCGGTTAAATTGGGAGCCAAGTTTATTGCATATCGAAACCCGCGCCTTGGCGGACATCCGACAATGTGGAAATCCCAACTGTTACGCAAGAACGCTTGGAATAAAAACCGGTCTGGCTAGTGACTGCCGGTGTTTGAGTGAAAACTCCCGCGAGAGTTCATCAGACCCAACAATTCGTTCAGCAGATTACTGATTTCATTCAACGTTGCATGCAAGTCAGATGTCATTTGCAGGGGTGCGTCGATTACCTTGTCATTCGCAACCTTCAAATCCTGATTCATTTGTTCCATATTGCCGGCAGCAGCACAGGACTTGGATCCGCCAGCTGTGGCTGTAATGTCTGAAATCATGGAATCGATTGTCGCGACAATTCGCTTTATTTGAGCACCAATATCGTTGGTGTTAAACCCGGTTTTGTCTGCACCACCAAACTTCGGTGAAGCAATATCCCTTGCAAGATTAATGTCAGATAGCGTTTGAGTGACCAGCTGCTGTAATTTGGGCATTTGCTCTGCAATACCAGCTTTTGGTTTTAACGGGGCTGCGTCGGTTGCATCTTCCTGGGGTTTGGTAGCTGCAAATTTGGCTGATTGGCCACTACCCTTTTGGCATTGGTGGCTGAAATCCGGTTTTGACAGATCTTGTGATACGGTTGGGCTACTTACGGCTAACATGTCTAAAACTCCTCGAATGTTTCGAGTTCTAGTTCTCACGATTTTGTGAGGAGGGATATTGAGTGTCGCTACGTACGGCATAGGTAAATTGCCGAATTTTTGCGGATATTTTCACCGAAATGCCTTGAATTCGATCATTAACGTTAACTCAATAATCCAGCAACCATCGCACCAAGTGCCACCACATGTATCAGCATTATGGCGCGGTCATTCCACAAACACCCAACCAAAAACCAGCCTGTTAAGCCCGCCAGAAAGAGGTAAATGTTGAGAGGGGTCATCCCGAAAGCAGTCGCGGCATATCCCAATATCTGGATGATTGATGCTACCCATTTCATGACGAATACAAGTTTGTCAGGGTTTTCGTTAAATCTTTGCACGACCGAAGACATTTCAAATCTCCTAGAACCAGGTTTAGTGGCGGGTAAGCCAATTCCAGAAATCACGAACAGCTTTTGCGCGCTCTTCTGGTGCGCGGTTCACTCCGGCTTGTATCTCACGGCTGAAATCAGATGCACTCATTTTGTTGTAAGGCTTATATGTTTTCGAGTTTGTCATTTTCTGTTCCTTTCCGAACTTTCTGTAAACAAATTAATTTCTGGACAGCGTCCTGACAAACGCGTATTTCTTGTCTATCAGTTAAAATTTTTTGAAGTGATATGAGAAATATCCCACCCTTAAACTCCATTAAAGCCTTTGAGGCTGCATGCAGGCATATGCAATTTCAGCTGGCAGCAGGGGAGTTGGGCGTTACACCAGCAGCACTTTCCTATCAAATCAGACAGCTTGAAGATTATTTGGGCATTAAGCTTTTCAAACGATTGAACCGGGCGGTTGAGCTTACACGCGAAGGGCGCATTCTGGCGCCGGGCATATCAGATGCTTTCGAAAAACTGGAAGAGAGCTTTGCGCTTCTTACGCCAGAGGAAGATAATATGCTGGTCATATCAACCGGCCCTGCATTCTCGGCAAAATGGTTGGCACCACGGCTTCATTCTTACCTGGAAAATCACTCCGACATTGATTTTCGCCTATCCGCGAATTTGAAACTCACCGATTTTGACAAAGATGGCGTCGATGCCGTTATAAGGTTTGGCGCAGGAAACTACCCGGATCTTTATGTTGAACCACTGTTCCAGGAAATTGCCACGCCGCTTATCTCACCCAAATTGTTTGAGGAAACGGGCGCAATCGCCGATGAGAGCATTTTCAAGAAGGTGACGTTGATCCACGACGAGTCACTACGGTTTCTGGAGGCGGGTCAGTGGGAAACATGGCTCAAGAGTGTTGGATACACATCTGTAGATGCCAGCAGAGGATTGCATTTCAGTCACGCTGATCACTGCATTGAGGCAGCGGTTGATGGCAACGGAATTGTCATGGCGCGGCTGGGATTTGCCTTTAGAGAGATTAACGCCGGGCGCTTGATTGCACCCTTCAAACAGGCAATAAGCGCCAAGGGCGGCTTTTACTTCTGTTGTCCGCATGAGAACCTGGAAAAAGAAAAAGTTCTTCATTTCCTTGCGTGGCTACGCGATGAAGCCCAGACACAAGAAGATAGAATGGAAGAATTTATGCAAGAACGAGAATTGATCAACGAATAAACTGCATTAGCTGTTTGCCCAGAGGTACAAGGGCAATGATACAATCTCCAAGCTGGCTTTACTTACCCTACGCAGCCAATATCATTATTTTGGTTCCGGTCTGCTGGTCCCTATTCTTTAGTGGAGACACAACCGGCGTCTTTGAGGGAAAGATCAACGATTCACCAGGGCTGCGCTTTTTGATCGCCAGCCTTTATCTTTCAATTCTGACAGCTTCAATCGGGGGACTTATAGCGCCAACTTTTTTCGCACCCCTGATATTGATACAGATCTTCTATAAAACGTGCTGGTTATGCGTTTTCATAGGACCACAGCTGCTAAGTGGTGATCCGTTTCCCAAAGGAATATCAATCGCGTTTCTGGTGATCGTCGTGGCGTATCCCATATTCTTTTGGCTGGCTGCCAAATAGAATGCTACCAGGTTCGTCTTGGACCGTTGTCAATATGATAGAAACCTCTCGGATAGTGGCTATATCCACCCACTTGAGGCAAGGAGCGCAAATAGGCCTTCACGTCTGAAGGTCTGCCGGGAACCGAAAAGTCCACTGCGCGACAGGTAAGATGATAAGATCGCTTCTTCCCGCCCTTTCGCGCATTCTCCAGTGGCCATCGGTGTGTAGAATGGACTTTGATCGGGCCAAATTTTCTTGAAATCTTATTGAGCGCAATTTTCAGTTCAATAGGTGTGCACCAACTCGTATCGTTCCACACGATCTGAGGCGGTCGAAACATGGATAAGAAGCCCTGCGCACCCCCTGCGCATGCTGAAAGAAACAAGGGCGCAAGCATCGCACCCAGAATGATTTTCCGCTTGGCGGCCATTGGTCCATTCCTACTCAAAACAACATGGAATTTGGATTGGGTGCAATTCTGACGCAATTTCGTTAAAAATTTAATTACCCGGAATTTTCCACCAATCCGGTTACCCAAAATACCGGTAGATGTATCCCCCTATGGTTGAATAGACCTTGCAACTGTGGTCTGCTTTAACCCATGCAGATTTTTATGCGCGGCCGGTTTGTGATGCGCGGGGAATGGAGGAGAATGCCATGTCAGAAGATGTGAAAACCTACGATATTTTGAAAGAGGCCACACAGGATGCCCATATTGATGAAGCCAAATACAGAAAAATGTATGAAGCTTCGGTTTCAGACCCAGAGGCCTTTTGGGGCGAAGAGGGAAAACGCCTTGAATGGATCAAACCTTATAGCAAGGTA
>ENA-OUOG01002842-OUOG01002842.1-marine-metagenome-genome-assembly--contig:-NODE-2842-length-17203-cov-3.912823_pt1 | contig 17203 bp, 12 predicted proteins | sample MGYA00248635_ERZ508505 | MGnify/ENA primary metagenome ERZ508505 (study PRJEB26176, sample SAMN06267871) | marine metagenome | isolation source: Saanich Inlet, British Columbia, Canada | place: Pacific...
CTTGCCTGGGATGGTACCAACTGGGTTCCTAGTAACCGTGTGATTGATAACCTAGGAGATGTTGATACTACAACAACCGCTCCTACTGATGGACAATTTTTATCATGGAACAACACATCCAGTTCATGGGTACCAGCTACTGGGTACACAATTGGACCTGTTGGTGATCATACAGATGTTGATACAACTACAACCGCACCAACATCTGGTCAATTCCTTTCTTGGAATGGTACAAACTGGGTACCAGCTACTGGGTACACAATCGGACCTGTTGGAGATCACACAGATGTTGATACTACAACTACTGCACCAACTACAGGTCAAGCATTACTTTGGGATGGAACAAACTGGGTGCCTGGTACAGCATCCACCGTAGGTGTAATAGATGATCTTACAGATGTTGATACAACTACTGTTGCTCCTACAAATAACCAAACTCTTGCTTGGAATGGAACAAATTGGACACCAGCTGATAGATCTATTGATCATTTATCAGATGTTGACACAACAACTATACCCCCATCCACAGGACAAATGTTATCTTGGGATGGAACAAATTGGATACCTGCAAATTCATCAGGTGCTGACCCAAATGAGCTTGCGGTTATATCAGGTAATTCAACGAGTGTTGTTGTAAATGATGGAAATGCAGTACCCTTTGATACTGCAGAAGTAAACCTAAACTCTAGATTTAACACAAGCACCTATACATATACAGTAGGTGAAGCTGGTTATTATAAAATAACATGGTCTATTCGTGTATTGTCAGCATCAGGTGGAAGACGCCTTGGATTGAATCATAACGGTACTGTAGTTTTCTGGACTGAATATCCAAATTATACTCCTTCTGGTATCTATAATGACAACAAACAAGAAGGTAGTTATGTAATTAATGCCAGTGCTAATGATACATTCCGTATAGAAGCGTTCCAAGGAAATGTAACATGTTATACTATTGAATCTGTATTAATTGTTGAAAGATTATTCAGATCTTCGTTTGTTTCAGAAAATGTACCTATTAATGATCTATCAGATGTTGATACATCTACTGTTGCTCCTACAGTAGGCAATGTTCTCAAGTGGAATGGTACAAATTGGGTTCCTAATAATGATGATAGTCTTTGGACTCAAAATGGAACAGCAGCACATTACACATCTGGTAATGTCGGTGTTGGTACCAATTCCCCAGCCGCTCAATTCCATATCTGGAATAACTCTACTGTAGTTGAAAGTAGAATTACAGGACCTTTACCAGGGACTATGCAACAAACTTTTTATCAAGGAAGTGATTTAAGAGCAATTATATCAACTTCAGGGGGGGATTTTAATATCTTAAATGAAGCAGGAGCTTCTGTTGTCCTCGGAACTTCAGCGAATCCAACAACTATAGCATCTGGAGGAAATATGACTGTCACAGGTACAGTCACAGCATCTGGTACCGTTTTATCCTTCACAGGTCAGCACATGAATAAAATTGATGGTGTTAATAGAAAAAATGTAGATAAATATGAAGGTCTCATCGTATGTGCGAATAAAAACGAATATCTTAAATTGAATGATCAAACTGTTATGGGTATGGATGCTATCACAATTGAAGAAGCACTCCCAATCCTCTCTTTGAGTTCTAAATCTAATGATAAGTCTGTTTTTGGTGTTGTATGTAAATCAGAAGATGCCACTCTTGAAGATGAAAAGAGAACACAGAACAATAATGGTTTCATAGTATCTACTGATAAGGAAATAGGCGATAGTCGCGTGGTTGTTAACTCGTCTGGTGAGGGTGGTATATGGGTTTGTAGCACAAATGGAATATTCGAATCAGGTGATCTCATTACAACATCAAATATCCCTGGTTATGGTATGAAACAAGATGATGATTTCATCAGAAACTGCACAGTAGCCAAAATTACAATGGATTGTAATTTCACTCCCATCCAGAAGTACAAGAAGATTATTAAGAAGACTGAAGATGGTAAAAATGATCTTGATGAAAATGGAGAAATCCAATGGATCAATACTATGCAGAAAGAATTCCCATACAAAGCAAGATGTATCAACGAGGATGGTAAGATAATCACATTCGGTGAATATCAACAAAAATTAAATAGAAACGAAAAGGCATATGTAGCGGCTTTCGTTGGATGTACATATCATTGCGGCTAGATCTGAAACAATTTATCATAATAAATTTCAATGGAAGACGTTACTGGAATATATGAAAACTTTTTGTATGAAGAAAAAACACAAAAAGAAAAAATGACTTTAATAAACATACACTTGAAACTAACGAAACAGAAAACTCTATTAAGAAAATATGAAATGAAATTTAAACAAAATAAAATGGTTATTGGACTTAAATACCAAGTCGTAAAAATGAAAATTGATTTCATTCAAATGAGTGTAATTATGGTAAGTACAATAACAACATTTGTGGAAGCTCTTAAAGATATATTGATGGTCCCACCCTTTATGACTACAATACTACCAGTTATTTGCTCAAGTTACGTTGCACTCATTCTGGCAATCGCAAGATTTTATAAATTTGAAGATCATAAAGAAAACCTTTCAAAGCTTTTCGAAAAAAATTCGTTCGTGATTAACAGGTTAAAACATAAACTAAGAGGAATAGATGAAATTTTACCAATAGACCCGTTATCCGATATAGAAACGATAAATGATTTTTGTTCCAGTATCAACTTAAATACTGATGGTCTTCAAGAAGTAATCACACAATCTTTACAGGAAACAGATGTGTCAATGACATTTAGAGAAAAATTATATTATGAAAATATGTTATTCAAATTAATCTTGGATTCGATGACATTAAAAAAGAATTTACGTGATCTTGAACACTATGAAAACGATCTTACATTAAATAACTACAAACAAAAAATATCTACGATTTGGTATTATTTATTTTGTTACTGGTCAGGGTCTAATTATATTATACATGAGAAAAAAGCTTTTGACGCTATAGAGAGCAAACATCAAGAAGAAAATGTCCAAGTATAAATTACAAAATAAATTAATTCATTAATAATAAGTATGACATCTGTAGAACAGGTTGCAGTAGCAAGATTAAGAGCAGAATTATTAGCAATGGGAATAGACTCTCAAGGTCCCCGATCAGAACTAGTAACTCGCTTAAGACAAGCAGGTGTTATGAATATCAACCTGGATATTTCACCAAACCCTCCTTTGATTGATATTGAAAAAAGATATGAAAATAGAACTAACGTTTATATTGGAAATGGAGCAGGGTTAAAAAATAATAAAGATAATCAATTGTTTATTGCAAATAATGACTTTAAAACCCTCATCCATGGAGATTTTAGAAAAGATAAAGTAAATATAAATCATATACTCAATATTAAAGACTATAAACTTGAAGCAGATGAAGAAGGCAACGAAGGTGATATCCGTAGAGATGGTGCGAATATATTCATGTATCGTTGCACGGGTATTCAACCCGGATGGTATCCAATACAATTCGGATGTTGTAAAATTTTTTAATTATATATAATAACAAATATGGGGAAAGACACACTCGGTTTGATGAATGCCAACGCTTTCAAGAACTTCAGCCAACCTCTAGAAAGGTATATCCGCATGCCCATAGTATTTACACTTGTCATTTTATATCAAGGTCTCTTTTCTGGAGGAGCCATTGAAATGCCAGCTGCTCTCGAAGGTCTTCTCAAGAACAGGTTCTTTAGATTCCTCTCCCTTTTCCTCGTTGCCCTTGGCGCCACACAGGATGTGGAATATGCTGTTTTCGCAACAGTTGTATTCCTTGGTTTTATTTATTTAATCAGGACACCAGAGGAGCGCGCTAAGAATGGATTTGTTTAATTCACATGCTCTAAAACTTGAGAGTTGTAAAATATACCAGCTTTACCAGTTCCAACCTTGGACATCTTACCGACTATAATATTCTCAGTCACACCCTCTAACTTATCAATCTCGTTGAATATAGCTGCATCATTCAACACATCTACTGTCTCCTCAAATGAACATCTCATAAGAGGACCAGTCTCACTTCGGTTTATTCCATGCCTCGTTATACTCATAATCTCACCCTTATTAGTCATGGTATCAACTAAAGTATTAAAATGTCTCACATTCACATATGATCCATCAAACTCAATCACCTTTCGTATCTCCTTCAACAAGACATTTCTCGCCGCCTCAATACCAAGAATTTCATACACTTCAAGGGGGTCATTAGATATAGCACTCGTAGGATTTATATCATCCATACAAAGAATTTTACGCAAATTGATACCATCGGTCTCTATTACCCACTTATTCATCTCAATATCAAATTTTGTATAAACTTTCGTAATGTTCGGAACACCCTTGATACGTGTCTTAGCCAATAACTTCTTAGCCCACCTATAATACTCATTCTCAGTATTTATGAGACCTTGACGCATGTATATATCCATAACAACAATATCGTCATTCAAGGAATTAGCTACACAAAATATATCCTTCCAAGACAAATTCATAACACTTGACAGTTGTGTAGTGTCTAAATGTTGCATATTCATCTTTTCATAATCAAGAGTCATCCGTATCACCCTATGCTCATGTAATTCAACATCAACAATAGACCGATAAGATTGAAGCAATTCGTTACCAGGATCATAATCAATCACATCAAATGACTTTACTACTTGATTAAGAAATACACTCTCTATATTACAAGCAATAACATCAATATCCTCCTGAGAGTTAGCAGTCTCAACTACAATATTCATAGATGGTGTCTTCAAATTCTTAGCAACATTAATCAACTCTGTAAAACGAGGAACTCCCAAAGTAACATTCTTTGCACTAATACCGGCACTATGGAAAGTGTTGAGAGTCAATTGTGTAGTGGGCTCACCAATACTCTGTGCCGCGATAACACCAATACTCTCACCAGGAGTAATTTTTGCCTTATTGAAACTGTATTTAATCTCATCAAGCATACAGTCATATTGCCTCCTATTGAAATCTTTGAACCTGTCATATGTCATCTCATTATCAATCTGGAATACTAACTTTGATATAGCAACATTATTCAAAAATTTACTCTCATCATCGTCACCGTGAATGATTACAAAACTTTCCTTTATTTTCTTTTTACCTTCCTCGAAATACTTTTTAGTCAATTTTTTTGGATTCTCCTTAAATAACTTTTTAATTGTAATCTCATAACTTTCAAAGCAAATTGGAGTGTAAATCCTTTTCCCCTTCACATTCACACCACGCATGAAACACCCATCCAATCCATCATCACCATACACGAAACTCACTATATCACCCATTGAATTTTTCACACATACAGCATCAGTAACAATAAGATCTTCCATAGCTTTCACCAAACGCCGCTGTACGTATCCAGTTGTGCTTGTTTTAACCGCCGTATCAATAATACCCTCACGACCACCCATCATATGGAAAAAGAACTCATGTGGCTCCAATCCGGCCAGATAAGAATGTCTAACAAAACCACAAGCATCAGGTGTAATGTCATTAGGCTCAAAATGACTCAACGCACGATTGTTATAACCCTTCAAAATACGCTTACCAGTCACATTCTGTTGTCCGACACAAGCCATAATTTGAGCAATGTTAATCACAGATCCCTTTGAACCACCGCTAACAGTAATATTGATGTTGTTTTTATCAGGAATGTTGTCCTGAACAATCTTACCAGCCTGCTGCATGGTATTATTAGTAATATGGTTAATCTTACTCTCATAATCAAACATATTATTGGGATTCGTCTTCTTCATATGTAAAATATGATTGACCTTATCAGTAGCCTCGTTAATAACAGCCTTCACCTTCTTCTGAACTTCCTTTGTAGTAAATAAATCACCAGCACCAATAGTAAACCCTGCCTCAATCAACCAAAAATTTACTATGAATTGAATAGTCGACATAAACCAATTAGTCTCAACAGGACCATACTCCAACCATAAACGATGAATTATTCCACCCTCAGAAGTTCCCAAAGACTTCTTACACAAAGTTCCACTCAATAAATCACCACCTCTAATAATAACATTCGTATCACATACAGAAAAGTCTTTGTCATCTTCGTTATTGTACCATCCACTCTTGCGCTCATAGTCAAAATCTTTTGGGAATAACAAAGAGAACATCTGCTTACCAGTCCAAAGAGGCTCCGGTTTCAATATCGCTGGCTTAGGCAACCTTTCAGGAGCCTTCGTCCTCATGCGTAACAATATATCAGAAAATGTAGCCTTGTCAATAAAAACCTCCCTCGTAGATCCTTTCCTACAACCCAATAGTGTATCCTGAATAACACCCATTACTGGCTTATTAGATTGCTGTGAAACCACACACTTAGGAACCGCCAGTAATTCTTGTAACTCAGCCTTAGCCTGAAGAGACTGTGGCATATGTAAATTCATTTCATCGCCGTCGAAATCCGCATTATACGGTGTGGTGGTAAATAAGTTCATGCGAAATGTTGAATGATTCATGACATTCACTTTATGTGCCATCATAGACATCCTATGCAGGGTTGGTTGTCGGTTAAATACCACCATATCACCATCCTTCATATGCCTATCAACTACATCACCAATCTCAAGTTGCAGATTGTTTGTAAAACGCAAATCCATAGTACATTTACCATCCTTCTTCGTGACATATTTCGCACCAACCTCCTTCAAATGTGTCGGTTTTGTCCCAACATCTACATATTTCTGTAACAATTCTTTGTTATATTCTGTAACAGTCTCAGGAAAGGTCAAATTACGAGCAATCTCTACAGGAACACCAAGTTCATCAAGCATAATATTCGGCTCCGCGGTAATAACAGTACGAGCAGAATAATCAACACGCTTACCCATCAAATTACCTCTTACGCGACCCTCCTTAGACTTCAACCGCTGATTAATACCCTTAATCGGTCTTCCAGTCCTCTGCGTTGCCTGAGGCTGCCCAGGTATCTCATTATCAATATAACTGTTAATATGGAATTGCAAGAGGTTGATAAATTCGTTTTTACTTGAAACATTTTCACCATCCATACCCTTATCATTCGCTTCATCAATAAGAGATTTCAATTTCAAATTTGCTTTAACTATCTCAGATAACTTATGAGTCAAATCATCTTGACTGCGTAAACTTGTATCCATGGTGACAGATGGACGGACCTGAGGAGGGCTAATAGGAAAAACAGTAAATATCATATTCTCAGGTGGATTAACTTTCTTATTGAAACCCATCCACATACAATCCTCAGTACTTATCTTCTTCAAAATTCTACGAGCATACTTTGAATCTAAATATTTCTTCTCCTCATCATCATGCTCTACGAAGATTTTATGACCTTCAAATGTGAACTTTGGTTGCTTCCTCTCATATTCTTTTCCATCATTCTGTTCGTTATACTTATCAGCACAATATTTACAAATAGAACGAGGCTTTACAAGACCAGAAACAAACCTATGCCGTTTTTTATTTGACATTTTTAAAAATATTGGTAAAAGTTTTTCCTCTGGAACCAACAAACGGCTACAATCAAAACATACATTCATCAATATACGATACACCATTTTCATGAAACTCGGATGATACATTGGGTGACTCAACTCTAAATGTCCAAAATGTCCAGGACAATCACTCACGTCACCCTTACATGTGTAACAATTGTACTGTCTATCAGTCGTCCCTAAACGAATGTCAGACAATCCATTAAATTTTGGCATACGATCTTTATCATAAATATCAGCATGCTCAATTTTCACTACTGATTGCCCCCTTATTATTTCAGGACAAAGCAAAGAAAATTCTATATTATCAATATCATCATACATATTACTTTTTATGCCTTTTAAAGCCTTAAGTATTTTAGAAATTAAATATCAGAGAAACGAAACTTTATCTTAGGAGACATCATGTTTTTCGTAGAAGCCGCTCTGAACATTGTCTTCTTACTCTTCTTGATCTTATTCTTTTTAGCACTTAACTCGGCTATTTTTTGAGTAGTTTTTCCGATATTTGCATTTGTCTTAGCAGCCTTATACAGATAATTTTTATATTTTTCCTTTAACTTTTCAGCCATAGTCTTAAGTTTTGTAGATCGTTTCCTTAATACAACCAATTTCCTCATACCAGCAACAAGTCCAGTGGAACGTTTTCTAGCAGTTTGCATGATCTGCTTCTTAACAACAGGAGAAAAAGACTTGGAGTTACTCGCCTCTTCAGCTTTCTTGTTGGCCTTTTCAACATCTTTTATAGCCTTCAACCCAGAAGAAACAACCTTCTTCGCCTCATTTTCAACATTTTTCAAAGATTTCACGACAGCTTCATGATTTTTCTTTACTTCGACCAATTTCTTCTGTGCATCTTTTACAGACCCAGAAGTCATCTTACCATTCTCAATTTTCAAGTTGGCTGTAGTAGATTTAGAGAGATTCCTCTCAGCATTAGCTATCACTTTAGACGCATTGTCTATTGACTTGGAAGCACTCTTTATAGCCTCAGGAAGAGCGTATGTCTTACGGCGTGTAGAAACCATTTATATTATCATAAGAAATTATACCATTATAAAAATAATATTAAAGTTTTATTCCCTTAAATATATATAATGAAAGACGCATCATATAACTCAATAGACGTAAAAAATATTATTAGAGCAAATGTAATAGAAGCCGATAACATAAAATCAAATTCTATTACACTTAAGGACGTTCATCTCAATGTTGATATCAACTTGACCAATAAGAAAGTTAAAGAAGCATACGAAGCAAATGAAGACACTAATTGCTATGACGATGACGCGGAAAATACAGTTAAAAGCATTCAAAATCTCATGCATTTTGAACAAAATAATACCTGTATGATTTCCCCCGGTTCAATGTTTCTGAGCAACGCTAATGGTACATTTGTTCAAGTTCCAGATGATGTCAATTATGAAAATATACCCGAAAATCACGGAGTCTGGTGTTATAATAGTGAATATGGTATGATTTTCAAGTTTAAAAAAAATGGTAAATTATTATTCATGCATGGAAACACTTTTGAATACTCAGTTCCGGTAGAACTTCACGTTGATGATGGGGATAGAGTTAATGTAAATATCGGTACATTCTAAACAAAAATGATATGTCATCTCCAGACGTGGTTTTACATATACAGGTAAATTTTCACGACCATGAGATATTTGTAAATTCGTTTTTTCACCACATTTGTGACACCTATTCACCATACACTCCTTGTAAACTATTGATTTATCATATTTCTTCCTTAAAAATGCCTTTAAATTGTCATTTATATATAACCTTTTTTTAGCACGAGTCATTGCGACGTACATTAAATTGTATTCATCCTCCTGATGGTATTTCGCAAAACTACCAGATTTATGAATCAATTGCCTAAAGTCATTCCCAAGCACTACAGTATCAAACTCCAAACCCTTTGACTGATGAGCATTCATAAGAATGATATCCGCACCTTTCACAAAATTATTCTCAATCTTTCCCCAAATGTTTTCCTTATACTTCTCAGTTATCAATATTCGATTCAACCATTTAAAGTTCTGCAAATCAATCACTAATTCTTTCAGCTGTTTCAAATTTTTTACCCTACCAAACTTCTTTTCAATAATAGGTATCAAATCCTCATGTATTGTCTTCTTGGACTGATGTAATAAATCAAAAATCTCCTTCTCCTTCTTAAAATTATACATCTTATCAAATAGGTCAAATTTTTTCCCATCATTACACAACTCAACCGCCTTCTCCAATATTCCCTTATTAGTTCGAGAAATGAAAGTGTATGACGGTAAATTACATTTCGAAGAATAAATAGATGTATCACAATTTTCATCACATTCAATATTTATGTCATTCTGTGTAAATGTCTGTAAAAAATCATTAGACAAACGACATAGATCAGGACCATAACGAAATGTTTTCGTCAAATTCAATAAAATAGTATCATCAAATTGATAAATATAATCAAATGGATTTACAACATTTCTGAATTGATAAATCTGTTGGAAAATATCACCAACAAACACCCTTTTACAATCTTGTTGAGCAAGTAATTTCAAAACACAAGGACTAAGGTCTTGTGCCTCGTCTATCAATATGATATCATAGTCAAGTATTGGCTTGGATAAAATATACTTTTTCAAATAAAAATCATGACTCATTAAATATTTTCCATTTTCCATACCATCATACAAATCCTTCATATATTCCAAAACATTTTCAGGGTTCTTTAATCCAGTATTATCAGTTTCCAAAACATGCTTCATTTTAGGTTTTATAGAAGTTGACGCTAAAAAGAAGTTATATGCCCTCTTGATTGTATTAGCAAAGCGAGTATCTACATTATACAAATTGCGAAGAAATTTCAACGAGAATTTATTTATCTCTACATCTTCATATCCAAGTTTTTGAAAAGCAAAACCATGAATTGTATGAGATTCTATATTATTCATCTCCTTTATATTTTCACAATTGGCAAGTGCCGTGTTGAATGTCAAATACAATATCTTACTCTCATTATTACGCCGAGCAAATTCGAGTAATGTCGATGTTTTCCCTGTTCCAGCAAACGCTTGGACAAAAGTATAGTTATGTTCAGTTGAGGTTATGATCCTCTCCTGCTCCTCTGTAAACAACATATATAATAAACTGTCCTATTCCTTATGTTGTTTTAAATAAATGAATTGAATCCATGTTCGATCATATTCTTTATAGAAACCTTGTCACATTTATGGTCAATCAATGAAAAATTCTTCGTATCGATAGAAACTTTCTTAAATTTTGAAGTATCCATCTTATTATTCAACTTTCTCCTCACCATATGAAAAATACTCAAAAAATAATCAAACAACCCATTACAATTATTCAAAGCCCTGTCTTCAGACTGTATTATGATCGAGTTTTCCACAGATACATCATCAAAATTTTCAAGAATACAATTAGATGGAGTATTGATAAAAAAACTCCCATCTACATACGTGTGCTCATTATGAATAACAGGTGTAAAATATAAAGGGATAGAAATACTCATACGGAGAGCCTTTATCACATCAAAATCAGGAGTCTCCTTTGAAGAAAATATCTCACATTCACCCAAAGATATATTAGTAGAAGTGACGAAAAAATCGACATCTGTTTTAGCCTTTAATTCTGAAAAAGTCGGTCGTTTAAAACCACAATACTCCTCAGATAATATCTCTAACTTTCTCTCAATATTATCACCTTTATTGAAACCGTAAAATGGTAAGAAATTATGTATGTCTATATCATTCTCATCAAATATAAAGTATCGTTCGTCAGTAGCAATCTCCTCTATTTTTTGTGAAGATTTTGTTAAACATATGAAAAATCCTATAAGACTCCCAGCAGAGGAACCTGATACGGCTTTTACTTTAGATAGATTTACTTTTTTTAAAGCACCTATATATGAATATGCCTTAGATCCACCACCACCAACTACATCATAATTCATTTCTTATCATATTTTTAGATTAATTGTTTAAGATTTTCAACACATTAGAAATTTTTGCAACTCTATTTTCATATATAAATTCTGTTGCTTTCTTACCCTCTGTCTCACTTCCCAAAAATTTAGAAAGAGCACTCTCTATAACAGATTTACCCATCGTCATAGTTTTCTTTACATTCATATTTACTTGAGCACCTGATTTCAACTTTACATGGTCTAACTCTTTCTCTCGATAAATGTCAATAATCTGCTCATGAACTATTTTCTTTCTCTTTGTCTTCTCACGCATTACAGCCCTCATTTCAGAAAGTTCATCATCGATTTTCATATACTCTGTGATGTAATTTCCCAACATAGAACTTTTTGCCTGAACTGATTTCTCTGACTCTACATCACTTACATCACTATCACTTCCACTATCGTCGCTATTAACAAGATTTGGAGCCTCTTGAATATTCATTCTTATTTATTATCTAACAATAAATCTTTAAACCTTTTTAAAACACGCTTGAATTATTCCGTCACAGTAAAACTTCACCGACTCACTGTCCGATACTATAGACCAGAATGGTCCAATATTTATCATTGAACCGTTTAAAATATCATTCCAATTAGACACACGCTCACCACCAACAGGCTTTATCATCATCTGTGGAATTTCCTTCCCACTGAAATCATACATAAAATACAATGGTAAAGTTGAGTCTTCCATAGACCAACGTATTTTCCAATTGCTCTTGAACTTTGTAGTTCCGAATGTAGTTACATCCAAGTTCTTCTCAACACCACTATAGGCAGTCACAGCAAAAATAGAATTTGTCATAATGCCGTCGAAATGTCCTATATCAAACATAGATGTAGTCGTCAAAGAGAAATCATTACCCAATTCAACTATAGCCTCCGCAGTAATGAATCTTTTATCATCAAACAGTACAGGTGGTTGTAATCCCACCACAGTTTTTAGAATCTCATTCAAATCCATCACATTCATAGGGCTCACCAACATCTGCTCGAAACTCATCATCTTATGAGTAAATATATGACACTTCTGTTTCAATATAGCACTATCTCCATTCAATACATTTGAACCAATATTCTCATACTCATAACCAGGAATATCAGTATGAACCTTCAATAACGATACAAAATCATCAATTGTTATACTACCATGTGGCTTCGTCACATCGCCGAAATATTGGAATTCTTCATCATTAACCTTTTTAGAAATGTTAGTAGTAACCATAGATAAAGATACCTTCTCGAAATTAGAAGTAGACACAAATGAAATGGAATCCAATACAGGGACTTTTCCAATTGGAGCATTGTGAAAGAACTCAGCAACGAAAGGCTCATCCCTCTTCAATAAAACACCCTTTTTATCCATACTGTAAAAGAATAATGTATCATAGTTAGATATGAAATGTAGATTATACTTGGTCTGATTTCTAGTAGAATGCTCAATAAAAGGAGGATTAGCAAATTTCACATACATCATAGTCAAATACATCTCATCTAGACCATTTTCATCTAAAATCCTGTTTACATTCAAGTACATCTCAGACTTCACATTGTCATATGTCTTGAAGAATATAGAAGAATTCTCATTAGATTCTTCAGTCGGAATATGATTAGGGGGTGGGGTAACAGGTGGCCCCTCTATGGGAACAGGTGTCACAGGTTTAGGTTTGGGTCTTTGTCCAGGATTGGGCTTTGTCACAGGTATCGGTTGTGGTGTTGGTGTGGGGGTAGGTGTATATGGTTCAGGGGTTGGAGTAGGAGTGTAATCTTCAGGTTCAATATCATCAAACACCTCAACATGAGTAGCAGTAAATACAAAATCATCAACAGAATCATTCAAAAAAGTTAATGTTATCTTGCCATTCATCTTAACTTCATATCTCTCATTCTTAACAATATCAAATGATATGTCGCATTTCACACTTTCAATATAATCATAATCAACAAACTTGAAAGTCTCGTCATTCGGATAATATTCAAAAGATGTATCCTTTAAATCAAATAAAGAATTATTACTGGTATTAGATAGAATTATCTCTGTCCCATCATACACGAACTTAATATCATCATATGACAATGTGTGCAACTCAAAATGAGTTCCATATTCAAATCTCCATTCGCTAGGAAGACAATACTTCTTCTCAAAAAGAACATCCCTAATACCAGTAATGTCATGCATGAACATAATACGATGATCCTGTTTCATATCAACTATATAACCTTTGTTTGGCTCAAAACTCTTTAAATTTCCAACTGTTTCTCCATGACTTGCCTTTATATATCCATCTTTTCCCATAATTACTTCAGCATTATCTAATAAATCTTGATAATGTGTAATAAAATTAGATGTTTTCAATGGGTATGTCATATAATTAACACCTTGTTTTAAAGAAATGTATTGCATTTTTGTTTCGTAACCAGAACCCTCGTAATACCACCTATAACTATGTTTTGTCTTCTTAAGTTTGAGTATGTAAGATACATCCATACTCAATTGATTCGATTCCAAATTTCTCCATGATTTACTATTCTCATCATATTCCCTTCCAACAACACCATTCTTGTTGAAGATCCATATTTTATTTCTCGTTCGGATTGCCTCAAGCACCAGCCCATCTTGCCCGCTAATCAATGACTTAAAAACGTCGTGTATCGTATGAACTGATTGATTCTTAGGTTTTACATTGATTGATACCCAATGGTACCCCGCAGTGACATGTGTATCTATAACATTAGATTGATTCAACTTTATCGGGCTATTGATACCACATTCAACACCTGTATAAAAAAATCCATAATCATGTAGAGTCTTTAAACGACTATTAAAATAAAAAAATTTATACTCTTTAGATTCAATAGGTTTCAATACAAACACTGTTTCTCCATGTTTATTCTTCGTAGTCTTATACGAAATTCTTACGACTTTGTTGTTTTCTTCCATAAAAATTAAATCATTGGATGTCGCATTATTCACAATGACATACAACATAGTCTGCTTATTATTATTTGTATTATTCTGATTGAGAGAATATGAAGATTGAATAGAACTTTTCTTTATTACAGGTTTGTAAAATTCATTATTTACTGTATCCAGATATATAGATCTTCTTGAATGATACCCAAGTATCTCCCATGAATCATCAATTCTCCTCATATTCACTTCTCTTTCTGGAATTTGAGTTATATTGGTTCTTGAAATATTCTTTAAACTTTCCGGAACATCAATTTTGTAATAAAATCCATCCTTATGAAATACAATAGCCTCAACATTTGTTCCAGTGTTAATCATACAATTAAAAAAATGTCCTACACGAGCCTTGTACTTATTGTTATTATGATCAATGTAATGCTCCTCTGAATTGGCAAATCCAACAAGTGAAAAATATTCGTTTTCTATAACAACATGGTATTTGGACTCCATGTTATGCTGCGACAGAAAATACAGCTCTCCCTCAACACCAACAGGCACATCCTTGTCCTCATCCACAACCACACAGGTATAGACAATAATATCATCAAGATTCTCCGCAACGTCTGAACATTTTACAGCATTCAATCTTGTATCATCTGGTTCAATTTTTCTCAATGAATTTAGCAAAAAGGCTGGGTTTATACAATAGTCTTCTATATCAGAGTTCCATACAACCAGATAATTTCCTTCTACTGGAAACAATCCTTTCATTAATATCATTTAATTATTTTTTATACTTTTTGAACAAAGTGTTATTCATTTTTATGTTCTAAAAATAATTCAAAATGTTCACTTGGTTCTCTCAATGTATTTTCAAAAGATCTTTTAGATTTCTTTGTGAATAACAAATCATTCACCATATGATACTTGTGATTTGTTACAGATAATAAACATGCTAAGTACCCCATTACTCGATCAAATAACTGTTGTTTCTCTATTTTTTCGACTTTACCTTTTGAAAATGTTTTACATGCTGTTGCTCCAACATTTTGTCCAAGGTTTAAAAAATGTAATCGCCTATTCTGATCATCTCTGAATATAAATTTGAAGAACTCATCGTATGCCTCGTTATTAATAAGGTTCATAGTAACTGTATCAAGTTTTTCATAATCCATATCCTTTAACTTGAAATTAAGACAGGTTTCTCTCTGAAATCCTTCAATACAAAGCATTTCATTCTGATCCAACTCTGTATTGTCACAAATCATAGAACCCGTTTCTTTCACATATGTGATGTTATAAACTGGAGCATAAGTTATATTATTTGTAATATTGTTATTTGTTATGTTACCAGAATGTATCATCTTTTCCAATTCTTTTATCTTCTTTTCTAACTTTTCAACTTTATCCTCTGGTGGAGAGCATTTTACATTATTTTTATGACGATGTAGATTTTGTCTATGTGAAAAAATAACTTTACATGTATCACACTGATATTTTGTCTCAGGGATGACATTGGGATTACATTTTTGGGCAGAAGGATGACGTTGGGATGACAAATTGTTATTAGGAAGACACTTATATTTTCTCTCTGAATGTCTTAAGAGTTTTGATGGGTATTTAAAGTCTATTCCACAAACATCACAAATATTCATTAAAATAACATAATATTTATTTCCTTAATATTTTTAACGTTGCTGCCCAAATTTCCCAAATGTAATCCCTGGCAGGGAAATATCCGTCTCTCTCTCAAATCACTTAAAATAGGGGTTATGAGACTGTATCAAAATTCTCAGAAATTTTGTAACAATCTCTTTTTCGAGAAGATCTAATCGTTTTAAATATAAGTTCTGTATCTTCCTTTTTTAGAACCAATTTTCGCTTTTATAAGAACAAATTATTTGCCATTTTTTTCTTCATTAATTTAACCAATAAAAATGTAAGTAATATTAAATGCCACCTCCTTCTCTTTCAAATGATGATGTAAAAAAAGGGAAAGAGTTGTTAATGAAGCGAAAGGAAAAAAACGCTGAAAATGCGAAATATATCAGGGAACCTTTACAAATGGCGAAAGTTCGTTTCGCATTAAAACTTGGTATGAATAGAGACAAACTTTATGATTACAAGAAAAGTGAACTTGTAAAGTTTGCAACCAAAAAAGCACAACATTTTAATGAAAATATAAGAAATATTGAAGGCTTAACAAAAGATCAATTGCGGTTCTACATTAGACCCCACCCTACCCCCACCATTTTCTACACAAACCCCCACCACTCCCCCACTTTTTTTATTAACAGAACATGGTGTCTTTCTTTGTAGGTGTCTTAAGAGTAAATATGGATATTTAAAATTCTTTCCGCAATTATCACAAGAACTCATTTATAATGTATAATATTTATTTCCTTAAGTTTTTTACGAGTTCTACAAAAGAGACTACAAAGTGGGGGTTTTGTTGATAGGTCTCTGTCTCTCTCTCATCACCCAAAATAGGGGTCATGAGGGGTATCAAAATTCTCAGAAAGTTTCAAAAAATGTTTATTTTTATTCAAATCCATCAAAAAATAACTTGACGACCTCAACAAGATCATTATTCTTACCTTTTTCAATCCTTTTGATCTGTCTTTCCATCTCTTCTATCAATACCTTCATCCTACGTTTCACCTCTGTACCAACCTGTTTTCCATTCTTGTCAAACATACTTTTCCGTTGTTTGCCTTTGGAATCTATGTATCCATCAGGGTTGAAACGAATGAAAACCCAATTACCTGAATAAGCACCTAC
>ENA-OUOG01002846-OUOG01002846.1-marine-metagenome-genome-assembly--contig:-NODE-2846-length-17184-cov-19.542585_pt1 | contig 17184 bp, 7 predicted proteins | sample MGYA00248635_ERZ508505 | MGnify/ENA primary metagenome ERZ508505 (study PRJEB26176, sample SAMN06267871) | marine metagenome | isolation source: Saanich Inlet, British Columbia, Canada | place: Pacific...
GCGTGGTTGGCAAATGAAGTGTCATAGTAGTTAGCAAGCTCGTATAGGTTCCAGGGAGGGGTGATGACATCAAACATGCCGTACCCGTTTCTAAATACGGTGCCTGGATTAATTTCTTTTGACTTTGCACCATCTCGACCAGATGATGTAGCCAAAGCATTGTCTAGATATGCTTCAGATGGCTCTGCGTTCTTTGCAACTCTTGCCGCTCTTCTTTTAAAATTTGCGTCTAGTCCATTAAAAGACTTAATAGAGTCCCAGGACTTTACGAAAGGATCTTGCCTTTTAAAGCCATCGTCTTGCTTTTCAATATCATCGATTCTTGCACCGATAGTCCATTCCTGACTCATTAGCCCTCGTCTCCATACTGCTTTAGAGTTTGCTTTGCTGCGATTACGGCACCAAGATCATTCATGCTAGGAATGAGGCCCTGCTCCATTCTATCTACCTGCTCGCTGTGCTCTTCATCTGAGATCTTTTTAGCATTAGCGTAGAACTCTGCCTTGCCTTCTGGCTGACCGTAATACTTTGCAGCATTCTCTAGTTCTGTGATGCGTGACTGATCTCCTCGCATTGACTCGATAGACAAAGCGTTTCCATTTCCATCAGTAAATGCTTTACCGTTTGGCTTAATCCAAACGTAAGTTCCATAGTTAGAAAAGTTCTCTTTTACGACCTGAACTTTGGTTTTCCCAATTTGACCAGGAAAGCGTGGTTTATTATCATTCATAACCACTATTATACCACATTATACTGCACTTACAGTACTTTGGTGCCAAGATAGTTCGTTGTATGTATTATATTGGTAATCTTGAATCGTTAAGATCTGATCGTCTCCAGCCACGATGCTTGATGTTCCAGCAAAAATGTTATAAATAACTGCCGCATCGACTTCTTGTGTTTGTGCAGCTGCCAAGAATAGCACCTCTTGCCAGGTAAATCCTGCATCTGGAATTACAACAACCTCATTACCAACTAGCTCTTTACCAGCCCAGTACCCCCAGTCAAAGTCCTGACCTCCAGAATTACGTACTGAGAACCACTGCCTAAAACCAAAACGCTCTTCATCATCAGCGATTGTTGTTTCATAGATTGACACATTGTTGAATAGGATAGGGCTCATAAACCTAAGTGCACCGACAGTACTTTCAAAAGATAGTCTATCTGGGAATGACAAGCTTAGGTACGACCAAGTTCTGGGGTACACGACCCCTCGCTTGGTTGGCTTACCGTTTACGAAGAAGAAGAGGTTTCCCTGCAATCTCTTTGTATCTTCATTAAATGCATAGATTTGTCCACGAGTCCTATCAACGCTGTCTGAAATCAGGTAGAAGCTTGTTGTCTGAAAAGCAGACTTTAGCTCAAAGAGCTTGACTGGAACCTCTGGCATCAAGTCTTCGTCATACCTAATCGACATTTGAATTGTGCTTAGCTTATAAAAGGTTGAGGCGTTCTTGTTAATTGGAATACTAATGCCTTTAGTGGGGGATGACTCATAGTCCCCAGCTATTTTAAAACCAGAATTATCTGTCATATATAGATATGGCGTGTTGCCCTTATAGATAGAAAACGCTGGGGCTGTCTGATATTCAAAGTAGTTTCCCTTTTTGGTGAACGGTACAAGATCTGTTCCAAACTTAGAACCAACCTTGTTAGAGAATGCACCAAACACTTGAGACGATAGCTGAAGAGACTTTAGTCTAAATGGATTAGAGCTAACTCCGTCAACAACAATGTCTAGATGGACATTGATGGATAGCTGGTCAAAGGCGACGCCTGATGGTGGATAGATAACAGTTCCCTCCAGCACTTCGTACCTTGAGTTGACCCATTCAGAACCTGGCTTGACCAAATTATTCTTGTGCAACTTAACATTAGAAAGACTTCCTGGCAAGGCATTTGCCCCTGAGCTAATTGCCTGGAAAGATACATGGGCCTTTATCGAAGCTCCATTAGTATTAAAGTAATCTCCATCAAACGAGTTTGCCCTTAGGAAGTCGAAGTTGAACTGTAGGAAGTCTAGCTTTTTCCTTGGCTCTCCATAGGCGTCTGGAACATTCTTAGCAAAATAAGAAAGCGGCACGTAGTTTTCCCAATAAGAGTTTGTAGAAATATCTAGCACAAAGTTGTCCAGCTCCATCTTTGGCAAAAGTGTGTATGTAGCAGTATGTTCTTCTGTTGCTATTGTTACAAAGTCATAAGGATCACCGCCGTCAAGAATTAGTGACCAGTAGTTTGGATCGTTGCCAAAATACTCGTCACCAGCGTCATATCTTCCACCAGTGAATAGGTCGAATACGTTTTCGTAATCTATGGGTACGCCTCTTTCGCTAAAGAAGTGCCTAATCTTTACCAAGTTCCTAGCGTTGCAGAAACTTACCCTTCTAATTTTTCCGTTAAAGGTATTAGACAGATCTGAAGATCCACCAACAAATAGAGAAATTTTTCTCTTTGCACCAAAGAATGAAGCCACCTTGCTACCATAATACTTAACAAATCTCTCTATGTCTAAACCAACCAAGAACCTGTCTCCAACCTTCTGACCCAAGGCGGTATATAAAACTTCTTCTGAGAATGTTCCGTCAGCCTGTTTCAAAGAAAGAACGTAGGTAATGATATTGTCTTCTAGATAAACAGAAATTTTATTTGATGTAATTGTGCTGGTCAACTCAAACAGAGTTTCTCTTGTCATAGAGTCATAGCTTGTTTCAAATATTCCATAAAAAGCTTTTGTATCTTCTTGTAAAAAGTTTATGTTTTCGTAATACATGTACCCTTCGACATTTGACCAGTCGCTGTTTGGCCTAAGAGAGATGTATGGATCTGTAAGGCTTTGCTGTGCATCTTTTAGCTCAGAGAGCCATTCATCTTCTGACTTTGCACTAAAGTTAAGAAGTGGCAGTGGGTGAGATGGGGCTACGAGATTTTCTCTATCAATAGTTAGATTCTCTACGATTCCACTCTCCCATCCAGCAGAGGATGGAAAGTAATAGTTTTTAGCATATTTTGAAACAGAAAAGTCTGCCAAAACAGAATTTGCAGAATTGAGCCCCTTTACGTTGCTAGGATATTCAACTCCTTGGCCGTAGACCCACCTTCTCTTAGCTACAATGGCTGGAACCTCGTATGGGAAAATTGCTACACAATCTAGCAGTATTGATGGTACATCGTCATATGCATAAAACCCTAACCAATCTTGCTCTACTGGGCCATCAATTCTTGCTGGCAAAGAAATTGATGATGCATTAATTTGTTTATCTATAATCAATTCCCCATTAAGAATTACTGCCATGCGTTTTGGAGAATAAATAAAGTCAACAAGCATTGGCCTGTTCCAAGTGCCGACATAGTGAGCAGCTGTCTGATCGTCAACTTTTATCTTAAGATATGGCCCCTCAACATATAGGCCATCAGTTGATGAGGTGGGGCCGAATATTCTTCTTGGCTCAACAGCGTTATTTTCCACATTAATCCAGAACTCTGCGGTGAGGGAGTTATATCTTCCAGACTCATTTAAGAATCCATTTCCAGGAATAGCCAGAGATGGACAGTTATCTATTGGGGTAAGCCTTGTACTATTAGAAGATCCAAAAACAATTGGTACCCCGTTGTTCCTGGCATACATGTAGTTGTTGTCTATAACATACCATGCTGGAGTAGATTCAAATCCATAAGAGAATGCCTCAATTGCTTGATCGGCTGGTAGATTCAGTCCATTTGGCATGTCGTCTGCAGTAATTCCAAATGAGCTTAGCTGGAACTCTTCTGCCCACTGTCCAGCAGTAAGTCCAGTTAAGGTAAACTCATCTGCCTCTGCGGTAAAGTTATATTCAATTTCAATAACAAGCTTTAAGTCTTCAAAATTTTCAGGCACTGTAAAGGTTTCAGAAATAAAAGACCAAGCCAAGCTAGATCCAACAGCTGCTGGCTTTAGTATTGGGTCTACTGTCAGCCCAGTACCCAGATCGGTATAGAAATATCCAATTCTAAAGTTCAGTATTTTGGCATAAGTATAAGAGTATAGCCCAAAAGAAAAATTCTTAATCTTATCTGTAAAATCTGATGGCTGTAAAGTAAATGGACTAACCATACTAATGAATCCACTGTTTGCTGGATCTGCAATAATACCGTTTACTGGCACACCCGACATTGGTGCAGTAGGTGGAGGAATTTCGAATACGTTTGAATCAGTAGCGTCAACAACACTCCCTACCCCTAGATTTAGCCAAGTAGAAAGGTCTTGCGATGCGGAAGGAAACAGGGAGATATAGTCTAGCGGCTCATCCAGTGCCCAAAGAGCTAGGGGATGCTCTGCAAAAACCTTAGTTGCGTATGCATTTAATGGAGTGGCCATATAACCCATTTTATCATAATTAAGACTATCTTTCTTAGTCTCTTAGGCCTGAGCTTCACCCCATGACAGCTTAGCTGATGTTCTAGTTTCATTACCAGTCAATCGAGAAACTGCCACAGTTAGAATATCTGGACCATCTGGGAAGATGTTATCTCCACCAAGAATTGAGTTTGATAGCTCGAACAGACTGTCAATGTCTACCGTGGTAGCGGCCTTGTCTCCATTTGTTCCACCCTCTGCCTGGAAGTTATACACCTGAATTCCACCAGAGATGGTGTCCTGAGGAGTGTGTTCCACAAGCTCAACGAGTGATGGAGCTGGCTGACCAGTAAAGCCAAGGTTGTTTAGTCGTCCATTAAGGATTAGCTTAACTTCTACTAGCTCTGTAGTTGATACACCGATCTCGCGCATACGTACCTGCATTCGGTTGATGATATCCCTATCTCCAAGTTTACCAGTTAGACCAGAGTCCGCAGATGGAGAGAGTCTAATTGAGAGTAGTGGCTGATAGTTAGGGCCAGTTGTGTTATTTAGTGAACCATCTGGGTAAAGGAAGAAGGTGTACTGAATGTTACCAGTTGTGTTAAACTTGATAACTTCTGCAATAACAACATCAAGGTCGGGACCATCTGATACGAACTGAGCCCCAGTATCTGGATAGGTCTGGCTACCCCAAATAATCTTAACAGCACCGCTACCACCGTTACCATTTTCAACACGGTTGCTATCGGTACCACCACCGCCACCACCGTACTGTCCACCATTACCCTGTGGGCTCGCACCTCTTGTACCGTCCTGACCACCAGAACCTCCGCCACCACCGTTGGAGTCTGCGGTAGATTCTGCAGATCCAAGACCGCTGTCGCCCTGACCGTCGATACCGACACCACCACCACCACCAGATGCGTCGTCGGAGTCACCAGATCCAGCACCACCACCACCGCCGCCAGAGCCGTTGCCACCATTCTGATCTGGATTTCCACCAGCACCACCGTTGCCAGTGTAACCACCAGCACCACCTCCACCACCAGAGTCATCGCCGTCACCGTTACCACCGCGACCACCGTTACCTCCACCGTCACCTACGTAGCCACCACCCGTTCCGCCAATGTTCTCCTGGCCTCTCTGACCACCCAAACCAGCAACAGTTCCAGCACTAATAAAGTAACTGTCTCCACCGTCTGTAGAGTTGTATCCACCGTCACTGTCAGTGTCTCTAACACCACCAGCTCCAACCACAACGGTATAATCTTCACCTGGTACGACTGGAATGGCGTACTTCCAACCTAGGCCTCCACCAGCACCACCACCAGACTGACCTCCAGTACCTCGGTTACCACCACCACCGCCACCAACTGCTACAACCGAAACTTCGTTCACTCCAGTTGGAGCTGTCCAGGTATAGGTGCCAGGGCTGGTAAATTCTTCTGACTCAAAGATCTCATAAGTAAATGTATCGGCATCAACAACCGTAATCACAGAAGCGGCTCCAGTAACTCTGGATGATCCATAGACACCGACGTAATCGCCAGTAGTAAACCCATGGTCCTTTGCAGTAACAGTGACTGTAGAACCATCCTGCCTTGTCCTAATACCACCGTCAAAGTCGTCGAAGAATTTGATTGGTGCAGTTTCTGGAATTAGGTGAATAAGGTCAGGGTTGTTTACTAGAACCTTATACTTGGTATTGTTGGTCAGGTATGGGAGTGTGTTTTCTCCAACGACCTCTGTTTCTGGGTTCTGAGCGTTTGTTCCTGGGAAACCGTCCGCTGCAAGAGATTGGAACTGAACCACGTCTCCAGTTCTAAAACCGTGAGATAGCGATGTGATAAGGCTTGTATTAAGATTAATACCATCAGCAGCGAACGACTTGGTTGTAGTGCCAGTTACGTTAAGAGTCTGGCTACCAGCGGTAAACAGATAACCACGGTCGTCGTCAAATCGACCATCCATAATAACCGAAGTGCCCCAGTGGAATAGCGATGGGATATACGTTGGGTTATCGAATGTGGTTACTTCGTAACGAGCTGGCAAGTTACCAGAACGGAAGTAGGACTCGAATAGGATGTTGTTGTGCTTAAATTCGTGAACATATCTAACCTGTCCATCCTTAGACTTAAATCCAAATCGAATCTTACCAGCACCGTACCAGGAATAGTCCATGTAGCACATTTGAATTCTTGAAAGGTCTAGGTCGTATCCGCTCTCCCCATTGCCATCGCACTTGTCGATATTCCATTCGCTTTGTGGAACCTTTGTGTCTACTGTCTTGGTTACGATAATACCCGATTTAGCGGGAACGAATGAGTGAACATTTGTTGTTCCCGTAGTAGAAATATTTACAGTAGTTTCGGCATCTGGTGTGGCAAACAGCCTAAAGTTGTTCGCATCAATTACATCTGCGTAATATGTGTTTCCGTTGATTAGACCGCCAACTGGATCGCCATCAATAGAGTTGTAAAGCAGTGGCAATCTTTGCTCTAGGCCATGTCGAAGAACTGTGAATATGTCTGTTGCTGTGTCAACCTGAGTCTGCGGATCGAATGTAATTTCAAGCCCTGTCGCACCACGGTACTCTGGTCTTACAGACATTGTAGTGTCGTCTTGGATATCAATTACTCTATAGGACTGACCACGCAGAACGACATTGTCTCCAGCCTCAAACTGTGCAGTGAACTGTGTTTTATCTCCAAAGATTAACTCACTACCGCGTAGTGCAGACACGGTTCCAGCTGTTTGTTGTGTTGAGCTTCTACGTACACAGTAAAGGTCTTGGCCGTCAAACTCAAAGAACATGCCGTTCTGGAAATCGAACATGCCAGAGCGGAGTGCTCCATTGACCCAGGAGGTAACGTGGAACTGTGGGAAGCCATAAGCCCTGGACTCAGTACCTTCTGGAACTGCAGAGGTTGTTACAACAGTAAACTTAGTTAGATCAACTGGGTCAACAGTTACCTGGAAGTCTCCATTGTAGACCGTGCTCTGTTCTCCAGTAGAGTCTTGAGCTTCTGCAACCTTAATAAATAGACCTGAAATCAAACCGTGTGGCCTTCTTGTAATACATTCTACGGTTGTATTACTTAGCCTTCTCATGCTCATGATGTCGATTGATGGCTTAAAGTTGATAGCAAATGAAGTCTGGATACCCTTACCAGACTGGTAACGGAAGTACTTACGAGTCTGTCTAATAATCTGTCCCCATGAGTTTCCAGCACCAGTAGACATTTCGACACCGCCATCAAATGGTCGGTGTAGTGAGTATCCAGAGGGACGTACATATACGAATGTTGGGTAAGCATACTGAACCTGTGCATATGCAGACGAGTATGGCCTATCTACCGTAATCTGAATATCTGAACCAATAGCAGTAATTCTACGCACAATTGGACCTCTAGGCTCAACAGCACTTAGAGTAAAGTTTGTGCCGCTACCAGTACTTGTAAGAGCAATGAATCCAACTCCAGATTGAGCCGAAGCGTATGATGGATATAGCTGGAAGTTATTTGAATCAATGACTCCAACATAGTAGTAGTATGTGTTGATTAATGGCGTTGGGGCAACCCCACCATTTGTTTCAAACCTTACGAAGTCTCCAGTGCTGTATGTGTGTGCCACGTTGATACGGTTATTGGCTGTATCGACATCGGCGTCTGTAAAACTAAATACAGCACCTGCGTCATCTGGATAAAGAGTAAAGGGGTCTCCCACCTTTAAAATCTTGGAGAAAGAAGTACCAGTACCGTTAACAAGAATTGAGCCAGCTGTTACAGAAACACTTCCATTACCGACCACTGTACCGTTAAGCTGATCTGAGGTAAACGAATGAGTAATTCCAGCACCAAAGTCTGTTACTGATTCTGTAACACCGCCAAGTGCGTTTTCTGCAGAAGTTGCAAGCCTAAAGTAGTCCTGATTAAATGCTACTACGTAGTAGTCTGTGTCGTCGGTAAGACCGCCAACGGCTGCTCCACCAACTCCAGCATCATAGTGCAGCTTGGTTCCAGTTACAAAGCCGTGTGCTGGAACGTAGAAGGCATTTATCTCAATAGCTACTGTAGATCTTGGGTTAAAGGTTTTTACTAGATCTGCTACCTGACCTCTTGCCTCTACCACGAAAGTGTCAGGGGATGGGATTGACTTAATGGAGTAGATTCCATCTGGTGTCTGACTTAGAGATGTTAGTGTGTGCCTACCCACTCCAAGTGGGGTATCGGAAATGTCTATCGCAATGCCGTCTTCAGCATCGTCTGCACTAGCAGCAAGCTTAAGGTTGTCACCATCAATAAAGATTACGTAGTATGTTTGTGCTGAAGTCAAGCCAGTAATTTCGGTCTGACCCTTAGAGCTATACTCTACAAGCTCACCCTGAAGGAATCCGTGAGATGGCAGTGTAATAATGTCATCTACATAGTTTAGTGCTTGAATAACTAACGAGTGTGTTCCTGTTCCAGTTGTTGTAATGTTGACAATATCTTGGTTGTCTGGATCATCTGTTAGCCTAATAGTACTATCGTCTACCTTTTGCACATAGTAAATGGCATCTTGTACAAGCCCACCAACACTGGAACCACCGTTATTATTGTACTTAATCTTTTGACCAGAAACAAGTCCGTGGTTAAGGATATAAAGCGTATTCTCTGTAGTGTTAACAGTTAGGAAGATAAAGCTGTGGTCTGAACCAATACCAGCTGCGGTAAAGTCAATTGGTAGAGGTGAGTCTAGAGCGTTCTTTAGCCTAATATTATTAATATCAATAATTTCAGCTACGTAGTATGTAGCACCATTTACTAGTGGCTCAATTGGAGCACCTCCACCAGTGTCGTACTGAATTGGCTGATCTTCTAGGAATCCGTGGTTAGGAATATTGAGAGAGTTAAGATCTAGGTTAACAACAATTCTTCTAACAGCATCTGTAGAAGATCGTCCCATTGGAACTGTAAAGTTAACAGCTGGAGAATACGTTAGGCCATAAGTAAAGTCATCTACACGGTTTACATAGTAAACTGCACTTGTAGAAATGTCAGAGCTTGGGTTTGCTAAGTCGAATGCGATTGCCTGTCCAGCATCGAAGTTGTGTGGAGTAGTGGTGTAAATAACATCGTCGTCAATATCGTAGTTAATTGGGATCAGTGAGTGAAGAGATGTCCCCTGTGGCTCAATGTCGATCCTATTTGTTCCGTCTGATGCATCCTGTGCTGTTGGGTATAGCTCGTTACCAGAAGTAAATGACTGAATAAGCTCTACGGTTACTTCACCGTCTCCAGTGTTGTATCCTGCAATATTTGTAATTGGATCCCCGCCAAAAGTTCCAAGGTCTTCAAATGTTCCATTAGAGGTTGCAACATTTGTTGCTTGTGGATCGATATATGAACCACCACCACCACCAGAGTAATTTGCCGCACCAGTTCTTGCACCAGCACCACCAGAGTAACCACCACCACCACCTGACTGACCAAATAGTGTCTGATCGGAAACACCACCACCACCGAAACCACCAGATGGTCCGATTGTTGAAGCGTCGTGGCTTAGGCCATTAATAAATCCTCCACCACCAGGTGCGGCGTAAACAGTTGGTCTCCAAGTTGAACCAGTTTGGTAGTTAGAGTCTGAACCTGTGCTGAAGAAACCACCACCACCAGAGGCGACACCACCAGCAGAAGGGCCACCAAGACCTTCTTCACCACCAGCTGCCTCAAAAGCACCTACACCACCTCGGGTAGTAAGCTGACCATCTTTACCCTCTCGATAGTTTCCAGTAACATCTGTATTGGCAGAACCACCACCAGCAACAAACAGTGGTTGGTTACCAGCTTTACGAACAATAAAGGTACCACCACCAGAACCACCGATTACACCGTTTGTTGGTTGCTCACCTCGTTGACCGATTGCAATTGTAATAAGCTCACCCTTGGTTAGCTCTACACGTCCCCTGACAATTGCACCCCTACCAACTTGACCAACACCGCTATCGTGTGCGGAAGCACCCTTAGCCTCAAATTCGTAAACACCAGAGATTGGAACGGTCCAGTCCTGATAACCCTGGAAATCACCTTCATTGATATATGCAGATGCCCAAGAAGCTCCAGAATAAGCCTGTTGTAGTGTCGCGGAGTCTGGACCAACTCTACCAGTTTGACCTCCACTAGTAAATGTATGAGTGTCTTCGGTCATGTTATAGAGCTGCTCGGCACCAGTAAAATCTGCAGATATATTTTTAAGGAAGTATGTATCCCCTACTGTCAAGCCAGTGAGGGGGGTTCCGTTTGTGTAATATTTTACAGCCTGGTTTGAAGCTGTAGTTAGGCCAACATTTAGTTGGCTGTTGTATAGATAGGGGAAGTTTAGCGTTACGGCTCCAGCGGTTGCGTCAGTTATATCTTGGACTACTCCGTTAATATCCTTAAACCTTAAGGTTCTAGAAGTTGTTGTTTCTGCAAATACAAGCTCTCCCAATCCAACTACGGAACCAATACCATCTGCATAGATATAACTATTTCCACTAATCAAGGCTGACGGGATATCTTTATCTCTAAAGTAGACGTAGTTTTCGTCGGGGTTAACATTTACTTTTCTTAGGTAGTGAGATCCTGTATCGCCAGCACCAGTAATATCAATTGCCATTAACTTACGCTCCTTGGGGTACTAATTGGGTATCTGATGACTACGATACCTGATCCACCGTTTCCACCACGACCCTGATGCATACCGCCACCACCACCGCCACCAGTGTTTTCTCCACCGTTTGCTCCGTTGCGGTGATATCCATTCTCAAAGTGTGGATGCTCCCCCATGTTAATTCCGCCATAGCCCTCGTAACCAAGTCTGTATGGCTCGTATTCCTGTCTCCATCTGCTTCCTGGAGCACCTCCTCCTAGCCCACCGTCACCTGCCTTATTGCTGTTGTTGTGAGCAGCCCCACCCCCTCCACCACCGAAGTAGTAAGAGATGCCAAGAATGTCTGACTGGACACCAGGGCCACCATTACCAGCTCTAGTGCTTGCGACAAAGTTTACCTCGGAGTTTCCTCCAGCACCTCCACCGCCACCAGCTTGATACTCACCACTGGCATATTTTCCGTATCCACCATCAGTGCCCTGTCCAGGAGTACCCTTGCCACCAGGTCTACCTAATGTAACGCTTCGGTATGCAGCAGAGCCACCTCCACCAGATCCTCCGTCACCAGCCTGGGTACCTCTTGTGTAGCTACTTTCGTTGTTGTTATAATAGTGTCCCGAGCTACCTCCGCCACCACCAAATGCTTCAATACCAGCGAAGCTAGAGTTTCCTCCAGGATCTCCTGCGTTAGGGTTACCGCCATATCCAGATCTTCCTTTTCCACCAGCCCCGATTGCAATCTGATAAGTAGTTTCTGTAACGGTTGTCTGGCCTTGTAGGACACCTCCAGCACCACCACCGCCGCCCATGTCAGAGCCTCCTCCACCTCCACCAGCAACAATCAAGTACTCTACCTGGTCGCTGATTGTTCCAAGACTGATAACCTCAAACTGGGCAGCCTCCGCCTCGTGGCGGAATGTGTGAGTTCTGTATAGAGTCATATTGCTGCCATCTGATACGACGATGTCGTTCTCTTCTCCACCAGTAGCAATAAGCCTATTATCATAGCCGAAAAATTCTGGTGGTGAAAGTCGGTATCTTACGATAACAACACCATCTCCACCAGCTCCAGAACCACGGTATCTCCAGTTCGTAGCATTATTTTCCCAATAAGTTCCAGCACCTCCACCGCCACCAGTGTTAGGGATACCATCAAGTGAGCCTCTGTTTCCTAGAGTTCTTGGGTCTTGCTGTCCCCCACCGTCTTGATTAGTAAAATAACTGTTCCAGTCTAGATATGTAGTTCTTCCAAATCCTCTACCACCACCGTGCCATCCGTCTCCAGAGCGTTCTGTGGAGTTTGCTCCACCTCCACCGCCACCAGCGTACCAATTTGGCTGCCCCTCAATAGTAGAGTAGTATCCTAGGCCACCATCGCCAGATCGAATTGGGTATGTCTGATAGTTACCATCAATACCCCAAGTTCCAGCACCGCCACCACCAGCTCCAGTCCATCGCTGCCATCTCTTACCACCACGGTTACCGAATCCAGAGGCACCAATGGTTGGACCATTTGCATCACCAGTAGTAATTAGAGGCTGGTTTTGGTTGTTACCCTGGGTGTTGTTATATTCTGCACCACCACCACCTGATCCACCAACAGTTGGATTACGAGAACCACCAGAACCTCGACCTCCGCCGCCTCCACCGCCGCGAGCGCGGAAGGTGCCAAAGTAAGAGTCTCCACCATTGTTACCGTTGTTGTCTTGACGATACGGAATACGTGCACCACCAGCACCTACCGTAACTGGAATATCTCCAGTTGAAGTAATTTGATAAGAGGTACAGTGAACTACTCCACCACCTCCACCTCCACCGTTTGCGTTAGTAGTTCCACCGTTACCACCTGATCCACCACCAGCAACTACAAGGAATTCAACTCCGTGTGTTCCTACCTGGCTAACACTAAAGTTTGTTGTACCAGTTGATGTAAATTTGTGAATTCTCCAGTGACCATCTTTATCGACAACGTCTGACACTGTTCCACCAGTAGCAACAGTTGGAACAAACTCGGGAATAGGAGTGATTGGGTATCGAATAATAACAATTCCAGAACCACCAGCACCAGAACCACGGTAACGCCAAGCACCAACGTTATTCTCCCAATAGCTTCCAGCACCACCACCACCACCGAGGTTTGCCTGTGCGTCAAGACTGAAGCTACCGCCAGAGCTACCGTTAGTAGCAGTTGGTGGTGAGGTTGTGTCATATTGGTTATAATCATAAGAAGATGTAGTTCCCCACCCTCTTCCGCCACCATGCATACCATCTCCACCACGTTCTGATGAGTTTCCTCCACCACCGCCACCGCCAGCATAGAACCTTACCCTGCCAGAAATATCGAATGGCTGACCCCAGCCACCCCAGCCACCCATAGCACTACGACCACCACGAGATCCCATTCCACCAGTAGTTGGAGTAATCCTTGCCATGAAGTTTGCCCCTCCACCTCCACCGCCAGTCCAGTCTACTGCCATTGTTCCGCCGTCGTTACCAAAAGCCCTGGCACCATCGATTGGTCTCTGTGTGCTTAAGCCCGTGTTGTAACGCATGTCGTTATAATAAGTATTATCCCTACCTACACCACCACCAGATCCTCCTGGTCTGCTGTTGTATCCACCAGAGCCACGGCTTCCGCCGCCGCCTCCGCCGTTAGCAATAAAGTCTCCAAAAGCTGAGAAGCCGCCATCATTTCCAGCCGCTCTTTGACGATAGGTTCTTCTTGCTCCCCCAACTCCAACCGTTACATCAATTGCCCCAATCTGATCGATTGTGTGGTTCTTTTTGTAAAGAATTCCACCTCCACCGCCACCGCCGTTACTGTTAGTAGTGTTGTGGTTTCCACCACCACCACCTGCAGCAACAACCATAAATTCAACCTCTGGGTCTGAACCAAGATTTTCTACGGTAAACTGAGAAGTTCCAGTTGAGGTAAATGTGTGTGTCCTATAAGTTCTTCCATCATAGAAGATGTCTTCTACTGTATTTCCTCCAGTAGCAGTAATTGGAACAAATGGGTTGTCGCTTAGCCTAAAGTTGCTTACATCATAAGCCGCTTCAATAAAATAATATGATTGTTGGAAATCTGCAACAAACTCTCCAGTTGGACCTGGCGGAATGTATTCAACCATGTCTCCAACAATGAATCCAGCATCCTTTACGTGAAGAACATCTTTGTCTGGAGAAATACCAATTTTCGAAAATGACTGAGAGCCAGAAGCTGTAGAGCCATTTGTTGTAATGGCTGTGTCTCCAGGGTACTCTGCAATGCTCATGTCATAAAGACCAGCACTGACTCCAGGAACAAACGATGTAACGAAGTATGTTGTGTTATTGGTTAGGCCAGTAGGAGGAGTCCCGTCTGTTGTATAAAGAAGCATTGCTCCTTCGTAGTAGTCTAGGTCACCTTCTGAGGTGAACAAGCTAATGTTTGTCCCGCTCCAACCCAATACGGTAGAGTCATTGTTTGGTGGAGTTTCTGGCTCTCCATCATACCCCTGGTTTCCACCGTCAAAGATAAAGCTGTCTTCAATAAGAACATCTAGAGAGATCTGCAAATCTGGGTCTGCGTTGTTTCCTGGAAAAGTAACTGCCTGATTTGCAAGTTTAAAAATACCAGTAATGTTTGCAATCAGTGGCAATGGCGTTCCGCCAGGAATTGATGAAACCTGGAATGTTGCAGTTAGGTTGGGCACATCCACTAGGTCAACTGACTTGATGAAAACAACGCCTCTTGGGCTTCCCTGAAAATATCCAGAGCCAGCATTAATGCTGTGGTATAGAGGATCGCCCTCTTTAATATTTGTCCATTCTGCACCTGCTTCTGATGGGAATGTTACTGTAAATGTTCTATCTGTAGCATTACTTGAGGAAATGGTTGCTTCATATAGAGATGACGTGGCACTGTTACTTAAATCAATAGCTGTTTTTAGCTGAGTGTTCGATCCGTCGAATGTCTGAGCGGTAGCACTGTTTGTTGGGTCGAACGAAACCGATGCATCGTTGTTGGAATCAAACTCTTGAGAAATTGTAGAGTTAAGGTTGAGGAAGTAGAAGGGGGTGTTAAGGCCGAAGCCATGTTTGTTTTTTGTCTTAACAGTAAGGGTAGAGATTGGTCCAGCTGCATCCGTAATAATACCCTCTGCATCATCGATGCTAATCTGAGATCCCTGAAAAAACTCACCTGTGATAATTGAAGTATAGAGGTCAAAAATAGAGATTGTTTCTGGCTGGTTGGCTCTAGACAAGTATGTAAATGTAGTTAGCGAAGGAGTTGCGTTAATGATATATGATCCGTCAGCGGTGACAGACTTAGTGCCGTCAACACGGATTGGAATACCAACAGCTAGGTCGTGCGGGAATGCAGTTGTTACTGTAATTTCTCTAGTTCCTGCACCAGTAGTAATACCAGTAATATCTGGAATTGTGGTGTCTCCAGACTTGGAGAAGAAGGCTGGTGTATTGTTAATGATCTCAACAGTTTCCCACTTGGTGGGCTGGAGACCGTACTCAAAGTCGGTGTCAATAAGGTTAGAAGGATTCGATACACGAATCTTAGACACTGGGTCAATGAATGTGGGCTCAAACGTTACCTGCTGGCTACCGTCAGTGCCTCCCTGATTAACAAACTCAAACGACATTATATTCTACCCCACTAATTGTAAATGTTAGATGGTTGCTTGCTTGTGTCAAATAGACGCTGGCACCAGCTGGAACAACAATCGAAGTCTCGTAAGAAAATGTGTTGTCTCCAGTTAAAACAACACTTGATAAAATTGTATTATTTACGCCAGGAGTATTTCCAGCCAAAACTAGGTTTGTCGAAAAGCTTTCATTTGCCGTACTGGTATTGCAAACATTGATCGATTTGATAATTGCATAGCTGCCACTAGTTGATGGAGCGGTATAGGCATTGCCCATTTGGAGATTGCCAATATAGAGAAGCTTGGGAACAATTTCTGCCATTTTTACCTACGCATACATCCAAAACAGTGCTCCAACATCCGCGCCTCCGACGTTCAGATCTTGTGGTGAAGCATTTACCCACTGGGTACCATCATAGTATAGCAGATCTTCCGCATTGGGGGCAGGAGCTTGAACATCAGTCAAGTTATCCAAAGAAATTGGTGCAGAAAATTGCCAAGCTCCAATTGACTCGACCCACACAAAATTTTGATAGGTGTCTCCGTCTGCGGGATTCAGGGGGAAATTTAAAGCCATACTAATAAGTACCTTTCAGCTTATACTATTATAACAAACTATTTACAAGTTTTGTTAACCTTTACTCCTGAGAGTTTGCTGAATACGGTCTAGGGTATTTATCTTTAACTGCTTGAACTGCGTCAAGCCACTCTTGTTCTGTAGCTTCTCCTCTTTGGTAAGAAAAGAAAAGTGGATCCGATACCCTTTGATATTCAACTCTTCTCAGTTCATCAATCTTTGAATTGCTAGTAGACATTTCAACTTCTGGCCAATGTGAATGAATCTCTGACTCTGTTGGCTTGGGGCTAGAATCTTTCCATTCAAGTCCAGAGTAGTCGTCTCCTACGAGCGTCCACAGCCTGTCTGAATACTTTGTTGCCAAAATTAATCCAATATCCATTATGGAATCACCTCCATGGCAGTAATTGTAGTAACACCCCTGTAGTCATCGCTGGCAAGGTTACGATTAAAGAATAAAACACGTCCAGCATTTTCAATAGCCGCTTGTAGTTTGTATGTAACTTGATTTGTAGTGCCTGGTTCGTCAACAAAAGAAATGCTAAAGGGGATTGAATTTCCAGCATCTGTTGTTTTAAAGAAATGTGTAGAGTCTAATGTAGTAGCACCAGTTGACTGAGCGATGTTTGTTGTATTTCTTACCAATCTCAAAAATACGTGCTGAGTACTATCGCTAATCGCCATCTGGCCATTGATTGTAACAAACACCTTGCTAGTTGCATCAATAGGCGTAATGTTTACGGAAATACTAACGTCTCCAAAACCATTAAGGACATAGTCTGATGTCTGAACTGCTGCATCCTGAGTAAAGCTTTGAACCTGATAAACTTTTCCAGATGGAGGAAGCGATGCACTTTCCCAAGCTGAGCCATTATATGTAAGAACATGGTCTTGAGTTGCCGTTCCAAGGGTAACATCTGTTAGGTCGTCAATTCCATATGCAAGTGTTTCGTTTATCCATGAGCCTCCAGAGTAAACCAGAGAGTTTCCGTCAA
>ENA-OUOG01002847-OUOG01002847.1-marine-metagenome-genome-assembly--contig:-NODE-2847-length-17184-cov-4.507745_pt1 | contig 17184 bp, 12 predicted proteins | sample MGYA00248635_ERZ508505 | MGnify/ENA primary metagenome ERZ508505 (study PRJEB26176, sample SAMN06267871) | marine metagenome | isolation source: Saanich Inlet, British Columbia, Canada | place: Pacific...
GTCTTCGGTCTTACAGGTTCTTCGTACGTCATGCTCTCAATAGTCAACGATGCGCGTATCTTTGTTTTTACCGGAACGACTGATATGCGCAAAAGTTTTCATGGCTTATGTGGTTTAGTCCAGAAATTTTGCGAGAATCCGATAGACGGTAGTTTTTATGTTTTCAGTAATCGCTACCGAAATCGTCTCAAAATTCTTTATTGGGATGGTGATGGCTTTGTACTTTGGTATAAACACCTGCAAAAAGGCCTTTTTGATATTGCTCAGTCAGCTGATGGGAAACTGTTAATTGAACGTCGCCAATTAATGAAAGCACTCGGTGCCAATATTGTATTAACCGATGGCGCCAAAGGCATGCCTGCCGCTATTGCCAAAGCCGAAGAGCTAAAGGAAAGTACCGATTGGCGAAATACAGCCGATGCCCTTAAAAGGTTACAACAGGAATGGAAAAAACTCGGGCCGGTTGGGCATTCCGATAATCAAAAAACCTGGAAAAAATTCCGAGAAGCCTGCGATCACTTTTTCACTAAAAGAAAAGACCATTTTGCTGAGCAAGACAAAGAGTTTGAAGATAATTACACCGCTAAGGAGGCCTTAATGGCGGAATTAGAAGCATTTGAATTGCCAAAAGCAACGGGTGATGCGGTTGCCAAACTCAAAGAGTTCATGGGTAAATGGCGTGAAATTGGTTTTGTTCCAAGGAGCAAAATGGGAATAGACAAGAATTGGAAACAATTGATTGATTTGAAATTTGATCAATTGAAACTCAGCGGAAAAGAAAAAGGAGAAGCGCGATTTAAGAACAAAATCGAAATCCTTGCTGCGAAAGGTGGACGCGAATTGAATCGGGAGAAAGACACTATTCGACGCGAAATAAACGAAGCCCAAAACGAACTCAAGACCTTAGAGGCAAATATTCAAATGCTTACACCTACAGGAAATAAGCCAAATCCATTCATTGCAACCGTTGAAAAGAGCATCGAAGCGCAACGCAAAAAAATCGATCAACTACGTGCTAAATTGCGCTTGGTAAAGGATGTAGAGGTTTCTGAAGATTAATTGACGATATGGACTTTGAGCTGATTTCCGATTACAAACCCACTGGCGATCAGCCAACGGCAATTTCCGAACTCACGGACGGATTAAAGAGAGGTGATGACGCCCAAGTGCTTTTGGGTGTTACCGGTTCGGGAAAGACGTTTACGGTCGCCAATGTGATTAAAGAAGTCCAGCGGCCTACGTTGGTTTTAAGTCACAACAAAACGCTCGCGGCGCAATTGTACGGGGAATTCAAACAGTTTTTCCCAAACAACGCAGTAGAGTATTTTGTCAGTTATTACGATTACTATCAGCCAGAAGCCTTTATTCCGGTTTCGGGTACGTACATTGAAAAAGACCTGAGCATAAACGAAGAAATTGAAAAACTTCGATTGAGTGCTACTTCTTCCCTACTATCGGGCCGTCGCGACATAATCGTAGTGGCATCGGTGAGCTGCATCTATGGAATTGGAAACCCCGAAGAGTTTAATAAAAATGTGATCGGTCTATCGACCGGACAAGTAATTCCCCGGAATAAACTGCTTCACTTACTCGTAGGAAGTTTATACGCCCGAACCGAAGCCGAGTTTAGTAGAGGGAACTTCAGAGTAAAGGGCGATACAGTAGATGTATTCCCAGCATACGCGGATATTGCCTACCGCATTCACTTCTGGGGCGATGAAATAGAAGAACTTGAAAGTTTTGATCCGGCTACGAACGATCGAATTGAGAAGTTTGAACGCTTAACCATTTATCCGGCGAATATCTTTGTAACCTCAAAAGATAGCCTTCAAAGAGCGATACACGATATTCAGGACGACTTAGTGGATCGAGTCGATTTCTTCCGCGAAGTGGGCCGACCTTTAGAAGCGAAACGACTCGAAGAACGGACTAATTTCGACCTCGAAATGATCCGAGAACTCGGTTATTGCAGCGGTATTGAAAATTACTCGCGTTATTTAGATGGTCGTGAGCCCGGGACTCGCCCCTTCTGTTTAATTGACTATTTCCCCGATGACTTCTTAATGGTCATCGATGAAAGTCATGTTACTGTTCCTCAAATTAACGCGATGTACGGCGGTGACCGATCGCGAAAAGAAAACTTGGTTGAATACGGTTTTCGTTTACCCGCCGCCATGGACAATCGTCCCCTAAAATTTGAAGAATTCAATCAACTTACCGGGCAAACCCTGTACGTTTCAGCAACACCTGCCGATTACGAGCTTGGAGAATCCGGCGGCGCGTATGTCGAGCAAGTCATCCGCCCGACAGGGCTGCTTGACCCGAAAATTGATGTTCGGCCTTCAGAAAATCAAATAGACGACCTTCTTGAAGAAATTCAGAAACGCATTGAAAAAGATGAGCGCGTACTAGTTACTACCCTCACAAAACGCATGGCTGAAGAACTCACAAAATATCTTCTTCGGTTCGATGTAAAGACGCGTTATATCCACAGTGATGTGGACACCCTTGATCGTGTAGAAATCATGCGCGACCTTCGTTTAGGGATTTTTGACGTATTGGTTGGTGTGAATCTACTCCGTGAAGGACTCGATTTACCTGAAGTCTCATTAGTGGCTATTTTAGACGCAGATAAAGAGGGTTTTCTGCGTTCCGAGCGATCATTGACTCAAACGGCTGGTAGAGCGGCGAGAAATGTAGACGGGCTCGTAATTATGTACGCCGATAAGATTACAAATAGTATGGCGCGTACCATTGAGGAAACCGAAAGGCGCAGAGTTAAGCAAATTCAGTACAATGAAGAGCACGGAATTACACCGACGGCGCTTAAAAAGTCTAAAGATCAAATTCTAGGTCAAACTTCCGTTTCGAGATATTTTACTCCTGAAGAAAAAGACGAGGCCGCTCGAATAGCAGCAGATCCGGTATTGTCATTCATGAACAAAGCGCAGTTGGAGAAATCCATCTCGAATTCACGTCGCGAGATGGAAAAGGCCGCGAAAGCATTGGATTTTGTAACCGCGGCTAAATTTAGAGATGAGCTGCTAGAAATGGAGCGTTTACTTGCTGAAAAGAAGGAATAATGACTTCTGATAGTCTCCTCTACTTCATCGCTGCCAGTGTCATGCTCACCCTATCTCCGGGTCCCGATTTATTGTTTGTGATTTCCCAAAGTGTAAGCAATCATTGGAAAGCCGGGGTTGCAACTGCAGTGGGTTTGTGCAGCGGGCTCATTGTGCACACAAGCGTTGTTGCATTCGGTGCCACTCTTTTTTTCGATCGCTACCCTTGGAGCTTCGAACTTCTTAAATACGCCGGCGCGGGATATTTGCTCTATATCGCTTGGCAAGTATTCCGACAAAATGAGAAGGCTCATCTTGTCGCTTTGGAAAAGAGCGCCTATTTCAAGTTATTCAAGCGCGGTGTAACTATGAACTTGTTAAACCCCAAGGTGACCTTGTTCTTTTTGGCGTTTTTACCTCAGTTTATTCCAGCCACTGCGGGCTCCGAGTCGTTTAACTCTGCACAGTATGTCTTCCTTCTTGGCACTGTTTTTTTAATCCAAGCCTTAATCATTTTCTCCTCTGTGGCATTTATTACCGGTCGCCTAGCGGCGCGATTCTACCAAAAGCCCTGGTACCTCGGCTTTATGAAATGGGGCCAAATTGTAGTGCTCGTCGGTATAGCCATTCATATTCTAATGCCTTAACAAGTCATTTAAATATCATTTTAGTGTTTTCCTTACCTTTCGGGAAATGAAAAAAGCTGCGTTTCCAGTTACTGAATCCGACCGACTCAAAGCTCTAGAAGAGTACGAGATACTCGATACTCCTGCTGAAAGAGCCTATGACGATGTTGTAAAACTCGCCTCCCATATAGCAGGCATGCCTATCTCTTTGATTAGCTTAGTGGATAGCGATCGTCAGTGGTTTAAGGCGAAAGTCGGGGTTGATTCGGCAGAAACACCCCGGGACATTGCTTTTTGCGCACATGCTATCTTAGGGCAAGACCCTATGGTGATTAACGACGCTCTTAAAGATGATCGTTTCCTCGACAACTCATTAGTTACGGGAGACCCAAATGTTCGATTCTACGCAGGAATTCCCCTTGTTACGCCCTCAGGACATAATTTGGGGACGCTTTGCGTGATGGACGACGAACCCGGAACCCTTTCAGAGGAACAAATCTTCGGATTAACCACTTTGGCCAACCAGGTAATTCGGAATTTTGAGTTGCGCAGACTATTGATCGAGGAGAAGAAGAAAAATCACTTGATTGAAAAACAGCGTGATGGCTTAGTCCGATCAAAAGCTTTTTTACAACGGATGCTTCAAATTATTGGGCGAGACATTCGGGAGCCATTGAACGGACTAAAGTCCATGCTTCAATTGATTTTTAGGGGAAGCCTTGACGCCTCGGAAATGGAAGAGATCGGGCCGGAGGCCCTTGAAAGTATAGAACGATCACAAAGTTTGATCGATAATTTAGTCCGTTGGGGAGAAGCTCAAATTGACGAAGAAATAAACCCAGTAGAAATACCCCTCAAGGGATTCATCGAAAATGAATTTCTTCGATTTCAATCACTTGCAAACGAGAATAAAGTAGTTTGGAAAAATGAAATGGAAAGCGCAATTTCGGTTTCTGGAGAGCCCCGAAGAATGAAGTTTATCTTTAGAAACCTCATTGAAAACGCGCTCCGCAATACCACAAATGGGAGCTTGTCCGTATCGTTCGAAACAAATGACGAGGACGTATTAATTTTCATGAAAAGTTCGGGCGAAAAAGGCTCTTCAAACACTTTTAACGAAGCAATAGATTGGAAAAGCCTTGAAAAGGGCAACAGCGGGAATCAAAAAGGAGTGTCTCTGCTATTGATATCAGATTTTCTGCGTCAAATGTCCGCGAAAATGAGCGTTGAAAATTCTTCAGGCGAGGAGACAACCCTATGTCTTCGCTTCCCTCGATTTCGTGAAGAATCAGATTTATTCTTAAAGAACTAAGACCACGGTTTTTTTTCACATTTTCGCAGTGCTATGTTGAAAAGCACTCTACTCCTTTCATGAAGTACTTTTTTCTGCCTTTTATTGCCGGAAATACTAGTGGCTTAAAACAACGATGAAACGGTTGTACATCCCGAGTATGATTGGATCGAGAATCTCATTATTCTGAGTGAAGATTACTGGTATGCAAATACCGACTCTTCAATATTCTTTGCGAATCAAGTCCTGGCTAAGGGACTTCCACAAAACTATTTTTTTAAATCTTGCTTTTCCAGCATTCTTTTAAATGGTCATTCACCATTCCGGTTGCCTGCATAAATGCATAGCAAATGGTCGGACCCACAAAATTAAAACCTCTTTTCTTTAAGTCTTTACTCATTGCTTCGGCCTCTTTCGTTTGAACCGGCACCTGAGTCATCGTCGACCAATCGTTTTGAATCACCTGGTGGTCGGTGAATCCCCATATATAATCGTTGAAAGAACCAAAATCCTCTTGAATCTTTACAAAAGCTCTGGCATTTTTAACGGCACTTTGAATCTTCAATTTGTTTCGGATTATTCCGGTGTTGGCGAGTAACTGCTGAATTTTATCATCGCCATACTGGGCAATTTTAATAGGATCGAAATCGTTAAATGCGATTCTATAGTTCTCTCTTTTTCTAAGAACTGTATGCCAACTAAGTCCGGCCTGAGCGCCCTCGAGCATTAAAAACTCGAACCATTTGCGATCCTCATAAACAGGAACTCCCCACTCTTCATCATGATACGCTCGATATAAATCGTCAACCTCACACCAGGGACATCTTTTTTTCTCCATATTCAATGCTGCTCTTTCTTGTCAAGTTATCAATTCGAGCAATTAATCTTTTATAAATTGCTCGAAAACTAAGTATATGCGCATTTTTATCGCTTGCCTTACATTGATGTTCTTGTCCGCCTGCGGCGGGATGTCTTCCGACCGAAGGTCGAAAGCAGACTTATTGGTCTATAATGGACTTATCTATACGGTTGATAGTTCCTTCTCTACCGTGAACGCAATGGCCATTTCCAACGGTGAAATCCTTGAAACCGGATCCCTCGAATCACTGGCGCAAAAGTTTTTGTTTTCAGATTCGCTCGACTTAAACGGAAAGTATGTTTACCCGGGACTCATTGACGCTCACGCCCATTTTAGAAACTACGCTCAGACTCTTATGCGAGTCGATTTGTCTGAAACTACAAGTTGGGAGGAGTGTTTAGCGCGCGTACAAGAATTCGCGGAAACGGTAACCGAAGGCCCCATTCTGGGTCGCGGATGGGACCAAAACGACTGGGAAAGTCAAAAATACCCGACACGAGTGGAGCTCGATCAAATGTTCCCGAACAGACCCGTTCTTCTGACCCGAATCGACGGTCATGGCGGAATCGCCAATAAAGTAGCCCTCGATTTAGCCGGGTTAACGATCGATTCTAAAATCGATGGTGGAGAAATTTTCATTGAAAATGGGTCGCTCACCGGGGTAGTGCTCGATGCGGCCAAATCAAAAGTGAAAAATGCGCTCCCTCGAGAATCAAATAATGAATACACCAAAGCACTGATACAAGCCGAGAAAAACTGCTTTGAAGTGGGACTCACCGGATTAATGGATGCTGGCTTGCCCAGAAGTGATATCGAAATACTCGATAGTCTCCAAAAAATAGATTCACTACATCTTCCGCTAAATGTGATGGTGAGCATCAGTTGGGAAGCTTTGGACTTTTATTCTGAAGAAGGTCCTTATGAAACAGATCTTATGAAGGTCAATAGTTTTAAAGTGTATGCCGACGGAGCTTTGGGCTCACGCGGAGCGTATTTAAAAGAGCCTTATCACGACCGCCACGACTGGACCGGATTTCTAGTAACCGATTCCGCAACTATTTTTGATTTAGCCGTTTCCATTGAAGAAATGGGTTTTCAAATGAATACACACGCCATCGGCGATGGCGGAAACAGAATTGTTCTTGAAGCCTACCAAGCCGCTCTTAAAGGAGAAAACGATCGCAGATGGCGGATTGAACATGCGCAAGTAGTTACCCCTTCCGACTACCCTCTTTTCAAAGAAAACAGCATCATCCCAAGCGTACAGCCAACGCATGCAACGTCCGATATGTATTGGGCTGAAGATCGGTTGGGTAAACACAGAATCAAGCACGCGTACGCCTACAATGATTTGAAAAACATCCACGGATGGCTTCCACTCGGAACGGACTTCCCCGTCGAAAAAATAGATCCCAAATTGACCTTTTGTTCCGCCGTTTTTCGCCAGGATGCGGACGGATTCCCAGAAGGTGGTTTTAATTCAGAGAATAAGTTAACCCGCATAGACGCCCTGCGAGGTATGACTATTTGGGCAGCTACTTCCGCATTCTGGGAGCATTCGAGAGGAAGCCTTGAACCAGGTAAAAGAGCCGATTTCATTGTAGTAGGTACCGATTGGATGACTGCAGCACAAAAAGACATTCGAGCGAGCTCAATCAATCGGACCTACATAAATGGCGAGCGTGTGCATTAATTAGTATCTTTAAAGTGGTCGTGAAACAGCCGAGCACTTCCTCAAAGTGTTTTTAAGGTGGTGGATTTTAGGTTGCCCTCATCTTAATTTTGGTGACACGGCCGGCTCCTTCAGAAGGGCCGGCCTTTTTTACGGAAATCTTTTCTCCTTTTGTATGAAATCAAATTCTAGCCTTTTCCTCTTTTCTCTGCTCTCGGTCTCGTTTTTCTTCACAGGGTGCAAGAAAGACCCGGAAACACCGAATACGGGAAATCCATCAAGAGTAGTTGTTCCCACAGAAGCACAAAGAACGGGAGATCCGACCGCAGGTCGAGAATATTTACTCAATGGAAACTACATAAGCAGCGGAATACCGCTGGCATTATTCACTCAGGTCATTGGCAGCGATCCCGAGAATGTTCTCAACCGTAGCGGTGACAACGCTACCATTCCGCCCGAATTTACAGCCATTGACGCAGACAATGGTGTTCGAGTAGTGGCGGCGAATTGTATGCAATGCCACGGTCAAAAAATAAAAGGCGACTATATTCTGGGACTTGGTAATTCTCTGGGCGATTTCACCAACAATGGCGCTGCATTAATGCCCTTAATAGATGCGGGAATCCTCGCTCTCTATGGCCCTAACAGTGATGAGGCAGAGGCATTTTCCCGCTTTCGGCGTGGAACCATGGTTACTGGCCCCAATATTATTACCGAAGTGGTGGGAGCGAATCCGGCGGATAAGCTAACGCAAGTTCTTGTCGCCCATCGCGATCCACAAGACTTGAGCTGGTTGTCTGACGCTCAATTCCCTTACGATACAGAAGTTATTCCAACCGACGTTCCGGCATGGTGGCTTATGGCCAAGAAAAATGCTGAATTTTATACCGGTAGCGGAAGAGGAGATCATGCTAAAATATCTACGGCTGCAGCGCTTCTTACCTTGACTGATAGCTCGGAAGCGCGCAGTATTGATCAGAATGCTGCGAATGTAATGGCTTTTATTAAAAGCATTGAGCCTCCCCTATTCCCGGAAGCTACCGATCCTATTCTGGTGGAAGAAGGAAAAATGCTCTTTGAAAATAATTGCGCGACTTGTCACGGCAACTATGGCCAAAATGAGTCGTACCCCAATTACATCGTAGCGTTGAACGACGTTGGTACAGACCCTGCCTTGGCCGAGGCCCATTTTGCGCTCGCTGACTTTGAAAATTGGTACAATCAATCGTGGTACGCTACAACGGCGCCTGCGGCGCGATTTGAAACCGAAGGAGGGTATGTAGCTCCCCCACTCGATGGTGTGTGGGCCACTGCTCCTTATTTGCATAATGGGAGCATTCCCAATCTATGGACTTTACTCAAGAGTTCGGATCGACCCACTTTCTGGAGGCGATCTATGGATAACGAAGACTACGATTTATCGATGGTTGGATGGGAATTCACCGAGGAATCATCTAAAACAGATGTGAACACTTATGATACACAACTTCTCGGATACGGAAATCAAGGGCACAATTTTGGTGACGGCTTGTCCGATGCGCAGCGAATCGTACTTATAGAATACCTAAAAACGCTTTAGTCGGCGGATTTAGTCACGTGGTACTTAATCTCAATCTTGACTTGGTTGGGTTGTTTTGGCGCTTCCGGCGGTGGCGTGAAGCTCACGTTGAATTGTTTGTGAAAAGTAAGGCGCATTCCTCTATTCTCTGGCACTTTAAACTCGAGTAGCTTAATGACGCGCTCTGCCTCTTCATCGCAACCATAACCAATTCCAGCAATCACGGTCGTCTTTATAATTCTTCCGACCTTATTTATATCCGCCTTTACACGAACGACTCCTTTTACACGTTGTTCTTTAGCAGATTCTGGATAAACCAAATTCTTCTTGATAAACTCAGTCATCGCTTTATTACCACCAGGATACTGCGGCTGGCGAATCGATTGATGTTTATTTTTGTGCTTCACCTTTCAAAGGTACTTTATACTTCCATATAAGTCTATCTTCGCCTAACCATGCGCAAACTACTGTTCATTTTCCTGTTTTTTAGTGCCTTCGGCACGATGGCTCAGTCGAGCGATTGGCTTTTTTTGCTCCCCAAATGGGAGGTAGATGAAGAGGTGATGTTGACCATTACCCTCAATGAAAAAGTAACGAGAAATGACACCGTTTTACGGGACGATCAAGACTCCACGCATGAATATCTGAAAGTTTTGACTGCAACGGAGCAAGGCTTTACGGTCGAGTGGATTTCCGAACGTTTTCGACTGGATGTTTTTAAAGACGTTCCGGAATTACAGAACGCCGTAGATCAAGTTCTGGCGAGAGCTGACAGCCTATTAATGGAGGTAAAAGTTCATCCAGCCGGTAGGCTGACGGGGTTGAGGAATTGGCTCGACGTGCAAAGCGTTTATTTTGCCATCTTCGATTATGTGGGCACTAGCTTACGTCAGCAGGGTATTGAAATGACCGACGAAGAAATAACGTCTATGGTCGGTGAAATGAAGCAGCGAATTCAAAATCGACTGGAAGTAGAACGAACTGCTTTGAGCCCTTTTGAAACCTTGTTTAGCGGATACAATCACGCCATGCACAAAGATTCAATTCAAATTCAAGAGTTAGAAATACCCATCTCTTTTGCACAAAGACCGGTGAAAGCAACAATTACCACACGCATTGAAACGCTTAACGACAGCACCGCAGTGGTAGTAAATGAAACAACCGTTCTTGAAACAGATGCCCGAGCCGCTATTAACGATTATTTGAAATTTCAGGAAGCCATGGGAGAAGCTCCCTTCGAACCCTTGGGAGAAGGGGCTTTCCAATTCTACGAAAAAAGCGTGTACTCGTACGAACGAAAAACGGGTTGGTGGACCGATATTCAGTTCGAGGCTCGAACGGTGATCAATGAAACGGTACTTGAGCAATCAGTGGATTATAAGGTTCAAAAATAGCGGGTTTTGTATCTTGCACCGATAAATACTGTTTATGAAAAAGATCATTCTCTCCTGTTTATTTATGGGCTTTGCCTTGAACAGTTTCGCTCAATTAACGATTGGAGCAAAAGGAGGGTCCGTACTTTCGGATTGGAAAGCGAGCAACGATACGGCCGATATTGACGTCATTTCAAAATATGGTGGGAATTTCGCTTTAGTCCTCGAGTATCAAATCATCGATAAAATTTCTTTCCGGACCGAGCCAGGCTGGAGCTCGCGTGGCGCAACGGTTCGTCAGGAAGCTACGTTTAATGTCGAAGGAACTGACTACACGGGCATTTACAGAGAAGAATACGATATAAATTATTTCGATATTCCATTAATGGCGCAACTGAACTTGGGCGACGGTCCCCTTCGCTTGCGGTTTTTATTCGGATACAACTTTAGCTACGCGACCTCCGGTGAAGTTCGCGAGCGTTTTATTTTGGAGCCACCCGTTCCGGGTGTTGGCTTCGACCGGCGAGAGGCTATTAACTTTAATGCACGCCAATGGAATACCACGGACCACGCGCTTATTTTTGGTGGTGGACTCAACTTCTTTTTCGGTCGCCACGTAGCCTTGCGGCTCGATGCTCGGTATTTCGTGGGGCAAGATGACTTATTCTTGAGTGACCAACAAGAGGCAAAAAACCGCAGTTGGTATTTGAATATAGGATTGGAATATCGATTCGAATTCTATTAACCCATGACGGTACAGCAACTGGAATATATTGTAGCTCTTGATACACATAGGAGCTTTGTACGCGCTGCGGAATCGTGCTTCGTTACTCAGCCTACTTTAACCATGCAGGTCAAAAAGCTTGAAGATGAATGGAGTATGTTGCTTTTCGATCGCACCAAAAAACCTATTGAGCCTACTCCGTTCGGGGAACGAGTAGTATTGAAGGCACGTCAAGTATTGCGTGAGTTTCACCAACTTGAAAGCATCATCAAAGAAGATAAAGAAACCATGAAAGGGGAATTCCGAGTTGGCGTCATCCCCACCCTGGCTCCATACGTAATGCCCCGGTTTCTCAAACTTTTTACCGAACGTCATCCAGAAGCTAGATTGATTGTGGAAGAAGTTCAAACTGCTGATATTATCCATCGCCTAAAAAACGACCTCCTAGATATCGGCATCCTTGTAACTCCGCTTGAAGAGCCGAATATTCGGGAAATACCCCTCTTTTTAGAGTCGTTCTTCATTTATGCCTCTGAAATACATCCGCTTTACGGCCAAACCGATATAGATCCGGAGCATATCCCTATGGATGATTTATGGATCTTGAATGAAGGGCATTGCTTCCGCAGTCAGGTACTGAATATTTGCAGACCAAAGGCAGAACAAATAGACCATCAAGGTTTTGTTTATGAAAGCGGCAGTATAGAAACCTTAAAAGAGCTCGTAGATCAAAACGGCGGGTTTACCCTCATTCCTGAGTTATCGGCCCGCCAGGGCGCTAAAAAAGGTCAGATAGTTCCATTTAAGGAGCCGCAACCCGTGCGAGAAGTGAGCTTTGTTGTTCACCATGGGTTTACGAAGGAACTCTTGCTTGCGGCTTTGCGAGACGATTTTCTCGAAAGTCTTCCCAACGCTGTTCAGAAGAAGAAATCGTATATCAGAATAAATTGGAAATGAATACCGAACGCAAATTCCCCATTGGCCCGGTTCCCGAATGGGACGAATCTTTCGATAAAACGGCAGCCATTTTGCGTATTACTTCGTTTCCCACAGAATTAGAGCAGTTACTGCGCGGAATTGTCCCAGAGGATTATTCGTTAACCTATCGAACCGATAGTTGGACGATACAGCAAGTGGTCCATCATTTAGCTGATAGCCACATCAACGCCTATTTGCGATTGAAGTGGGGGCTTACGGAAAATCACCCCGATATAAAGGAATATAACGAAGTTGCTTGGGCGGAACTCCCGGATGGAAAATCGAGCCCCTTAGAGGTGTCTGTTTCTATTCTTAAAGGGATTCATTATCGCATGGGATTAACACTTTCCGAATTAGAAAAAAAGGACTGGAATAGGTCCTATTTTCATACGGATCGAAAAAAATCGTTCACAATAAACCAATGGTTAGTCGAGTACGATTGGCACGGTCGCCATCACCTCGGCCATATTCGCTGGGCGCTCGAAAATCGCTCAAAATAGCGTACTGACACCCTGTCATTTTTTAATTATTATTATTTGTTTACCAGACCTTTAAACACTTTCAGCTAAACTAAATTAGAACAACTGATTCCGGTTGTGAAAATTTGAAATCAACGCACTTTTTAAGGGGTATCCTCCCAGAAAAACACGGGAAATAAAATCCGTGGTTAAAACTTTGTTTAGAAAAGTTCTAAATAAGCTTTGTGGTTATTTAGAGTCATTCTACTTTTGTCGGCGAACTAAAAATACCGACCGATTAAGCTTTAACTAAATGAGCAAGCGCACCCCTACCCTACTTTTATTTTCCCTTCTTTTTTCGATGCTTTTAAGCGCACAATCGAACCAAGTGAACGTAACTATTTCCGGTCCCGAATCGTTTCAAGCATTACCCGATGTTTCCGTTTATCTCGACAAAACAAAATACGGCGGCGTAACCAATGCGCAGGGAACTTATTCATTTAACGATCTTCCAGAGGGCACGTACTCACTTGTGATCAAGTCCATCGGCTTTATTACTCAAAGACGAGAGCTCATCATTCTTGATGGACAAAATGAAGATCTCGCATTTTCCCTGGAAGAAAACATCACTACATTACCTGAAGTAGCCGTTTCTTCTACTACACTAACCGGTGGATTAGCACGCGCCACAGCCATTGGTGGATCTGCTACCTACCTATCACCAAAAGTATTAGCGGAACAAAAACAGACCGATATCGGGCGTATTCTGCGTGAAATTCCCGGCGTTAGTGTTCAGGATGAGGACGGTTTTGGTCTTCGACCCAATATTGGAATGCGCGGAACAGGATCTGAACGGTCGTCAAAAATCAGTCTAATGGAAGACGGGATCCTTATGGCGCCTGCCCCCTATGCGGCGCCAGCAGCTTATTTCTTTCCGCCCGCAGGTCGCATGCAGGGAATCGAAGTAGTTAAGGGCTCGAGTCAAATCGAATTCGGCCCGTACACTACAGGTGGGGCTTTAAACTTGATATCAACTGCCATTCCCAATGAGTTTTCCGGACTCATTGACGTTCAAGCTGGTGAATACAATACGAAGCAGCTTCACGCCTACGTAGGTAACAGCGGTGAAAATTTTGATTTTCTCGTAGAGAGCTTCCAGTACGGAAGCGACGGTTTTAAAGAACTCGATGGCGGGGGTACCACCGGTTTTCAAAAAGCAGACTACCTGGCGAAACTCCAGTATCGATTCGGAGGAAACGCATGGAAAAACACCTTATCATTCAAAATTGCAAGCAGCAGTGAAGAAAGCGAAGAAACCTACTTAGGGCTCACGGCCGATGACTTTGAAGCAGCTCCCTATCGCAGATATGCGGCCTCTCAAAACGATTTAATGACTACCCAGCAGGAGCAGTATAGTTTGCGGTATTCCGCGGAAATTGGAAATCGCTGGCAACTAACGAGTGTTTTATATCGCAATGATTTTCACCGGAATTGGTATAAACTAGACAAGGTGAATGGCACCTCTATCTCAACGGTTCTGGCGGATCCTTCTGAAAACGATTCAGCCTACCAAGTGCTCACTGGCGCGAACAGCGAGGCAGACGCTTTATCATTAAAAGCCAACAACCGAAGTTACTTCGCTCAAGGCTGGCAAACATCGGCGAGTTATCAGTTTTATACAGTAAAAACTAGCCATTTAATAAAAGGAGGAGTTCGCTTGCATCAAGATCAAATTGATCGTTTTCAATGGGTCGATGGCTATCAAATGACCGAAGGGAACCTATTCCAAACCAGCGCTGGCACTCCTGGAACAGAAAGTAACCGAATTGAAACAGCGAACGCGGTGGCAGCTCATGTACTTTACCAAATTGAGCGAGGAGCTTGGACCATTACTCCGGGACTGCGAAACGAGCAAGTTCGCATAAAGCGTGAAGACTTTGGAAAAGAGGATCCAAATCGAGTAGGAAGTAATCTTTCAGAGCGCGAAAATCAAGTGTCGGCTTGGATTCCGGGCATAAGTGGAGACTTTCGATTTGACGAAACCACCAACCTTTTCGCGGGTATTCACAAGGGTTTTGCCCCACCGGGAAGTGCGGAAGGAACGAATCCAGAGGAAAGCTGGAATTATGAAGTCGGAATTCGAGGAGCACAACACGCTTTGCAATGGACCGCGGTTCTCTTTTTTAATGACTACGAAAACCTATTGGGCGTTGACTTATCGGCCGGAGGTGGCGCGGGAACGGGCGATCTTTTCAACGGCGGAACTGCCCAGTCTTATGGGCTAGAATTGAGTGCTCAATACGATCTTTTAAACGCTTCTCGCGGTAAATGGCGTTTACCTGTTCGATTCAATTACACCTTCACACAAGCGCAATTCACGAATAGTTTTGACAGTGATTTCGATCCATGGGGGTCTGTTGAAAGTGGAGATCAACTCCCTTACTTGGCCCAGCACCGTCTCAACTACACTGTTTCTGTAGAATATGGCAAATGGGATATGCACCTCAGCGGTCAATGGCAAAGTGAGAGTCGCGCCGTTGCTGGCCAAGGAACTATTCCACAAAACGAATTGATTCCGTCCTTTCACGTGCTTGACCTATCACTGGAATACCATATGAATCCGTTCGTGGAAATCTATGGGACCATTCGCAATGTGACGAATGAAGTCTATTTGGTTTCCCTTCGCCCTGCGGGCGGACGACCAGGCTTACCTCAATTAGCTCAAATAGGGCTGCGAGCCTCCTTCTAAATCAATCTGGCAAACCACCTTCCGGCTGAACCTCCAAAACGGGTTCAGCCGTTTCTTCGGGTGCATAAACCAAGTCCATTTCATCTACTAAATAACCGGCTCCGGCAAATTTATCTATGATGAAGAGCACATAGCGCACATCGACCATGATATTGCGACAACGGCTTTCATCGAAATTATAGTCGCTCATGGTTCCTTCCCATACTCGATCGAAGTTAAGTCCGATAAGCTCCCCTCTTCCATTGATAGCGGGCGAGCCTGAATTTCCACCGCTAGTGTGGTTGCTCGCGATAAAGCAAACGGGTAATTCGCCTTTGTCATTAGCATAATCCCCGTACTCTTTTGTGCTGTGTAGTTCAAGAATACGAGCAGGTAAATCAAATTCATAATCACCCGGTTGGTATTTTGCTACCAAACCATCTAAGGTTGTATAATAGTCATAGGAAACGCCATCGCGCGGCTCAAAGCCCTCTACTTTCCCGTAACTCAAACGAAGGGTGCTATTTGCATCAGGGAAAAATCGGTCTTTGGAAAACACCTCCATTTGGGCTTTCATGTACAATCGGTCCATACTATCGAGCTGCGCTTTCACAGTGCCATATCCGGCCGCTAGGTCGGAGCGGTAGAATGAAAACATAGACAGCACCAATTGAAAGAAATCGTCTTTAGCAAGGGTCTTATTAATCTTTTTCGCACTCTGACTCATGGCTTTTTCGAAACGAATTTCGTTTGTGAAAATAGAGTTGTTGAACATCTCCTCCGCCTTTTCATTCGACCACTCATTGAGTTCGGGAGCTCTTAAATTAGCGTCGGATTTAGCCACATAATTCGCCATAAGCGTTATGAATAAATCTCGCTCCAAATCCTCATTGTAGTCTTTCCAATGCCCTTGTGCTGCGGATAATGCATTTTCTGCCGTATTTGGTGCGCCTTCTTCAAACTCGGATGGTAAACGGCGCATTTGATAGGCAAAAGAAGTGCTTCCAATGGCCCGAAAACACGTTTCTAAATACAAATTACGCGCTTGCACATAGGGCGACCATTGTCCGTATAGTTTCGAATAATTAGGCAGGAGCGTTTTATAGGATGAGTCGAACCTTCTGTTCTTTGTAACTGCATTTTGGAATGCTTCCTCCCGTTTGCGTTTCTTTTCAATGGCGCGTGTTGCTGTGATTCCTTGTTCGATACCGATCCATTTTTTCCAGCTATTTGCCAAACCCGCTTGAGTACTTGCATACTGGATTTTAACAGCTTCATCCGCGCGCATCGCCTCCCCCATTAAATCAAGTGCGATTGCGCGAATTTCGATTTTTGCTGGATCCCAAGAACCCACCATCATTTCTAGTTCTGTCGCTGGCATATATTCGTCTGTACTTCCCGGGAATCCAAACACCATAGTAAAATCGTTCGGCTGAATCCCCGCTAAAGAAATGGGCAGATGATGTTCGGGTGTGTACGCTATGTTGGTTTCGCTGTATTCAGCTGGATTATTATCGGCATCTGCATAAATTCGGAATAAAGAAAAATCACCTGTGTGTCGCGGCCACATCCAGTTATCCGTATCTGCTCCGTATTTACCAATGCTAGAGGGCGGTGCCCCGACTAATCGTACGTCACTATATGTTTGGGTTAGAAACAAATAGTATTGATTGCCTTGGTAAAATGGGCGTACCATCGCGTCAAAACCGTATTCCTCCTCTTCCAAAGCCTTCACAGCTTCAATATTCTCTTTGATTTTATCCGCCCGCTCCTTCTCGGTCATGTCATCCGTAACCTCGTACAAGACGCGCTGAGTAACATCGTCAATTCGCTTTATGTACCGCACAAAAAGTCC
>ENA-OUOG01002848-OUOG01002848.1-marine-metagenome-genome-assembly--contig:-NODE-2848-length-17184-cov-3.339101_pt1 | contig 17184 bp, 12 predicted proteins | sample MGYA00248635_ERZ508505 | MGnify/ENA primary metagenome ERZ508505 (study PRJEB26176, sample SAMN06267871) | marine metagenome | isolation source: Saanich Inlet, British Columbia, Canada | place: Pacific...
ATGGCAAAAACCGTCAGTTGTCTTTGGAAATCAATGAGGATGGAACGATAAATAATACCCCTGTTCCTCAGAAAATTCGTTTGAAAAGCGGTCCCATCTGGCAGGTATCTCGGCACACATTGGCAGATCAGGGCACAAAAACCGAAACACTTGGTATGCTTGAAGATACTCCATTTTATACAAGAAGCCAGATCAGATCGACGATTGACGGCCAAAGGCTTGTCTCGGTTCATGAAAGCCTTGATCTTGATAGGTTTTCAAAAAATTGGGTTCGCTGCCTATTACCCTTCAGAATGCCACGCAGGGGATAAGTTCAGCGGTCTTTTTCGTCTTGCCCTTCACGCTCCGCGTCCTCTCGATCCAATTTATCGAGGCTGCGCAACTGCCAGAAGCATATGGCCATAAACAAACCAAATACCGCTCCAAGTTCGATCAAAGAAATCCAGCTTCCCATCTTAAAAACTGCCCTAAGCAAATTTCGGATTTAGTCTAAGCATGGTTCTGTTGAGCCAGAAAGCAACGCTGACCCACAGCAAATAGGGCAGCAGAATCATGCCTACCAGGCTATCAATCTGCCAAAACAGGTAAATTTGGGCAGCGACCGAGGCCCATAGCGCGCCTGCCTCCAAAAGTGCCAAACGCATGCGGCGCATGCCGAAGAATATTGCCGACCAAAGCGCATTTAATACAAGCGATGCGATGTAAACGGCCAGCGCGAGCAAACCTGTTTCTTCCAACCCTACTGTTTTCCAGATGATCCAACCCGAAATCGCATTGAGCAAATAAAGGACCGACCAAACCACCGGGAAGGCCCATTTTGGCGGCTGCCAAGATGGCTTTGAAAGAGCTTCATACCATTCACCTGGTGTGAAATATCCACCACTCATTGCCGCGCAGACGTTCAGGAATACGAAAAAGAGGAGCGCTAAATCCATAGTCACAGGTCCACCAAAAGTTGGTTACTAACCTAGGTTACATACCAGAACGTACGGTTTGAAGATATGCTTGATCGCGCTTTTCCAGCTCGGCAAACAGTTCGAGTAACCACTCACCGTCACCAAATGCTGTGTCGCTATCTCGTGCAGCAACATCTATCAGAAATTGCACTTCTTCCAGTGCCGGGGATGTATCAGCCTCAAGAGCAGAAAACGGTGCGCTGGCTGACTTCAACATGAGACCCAATTTTCGACCTTTGGACGTATAGGCGCGCGTATCCACCGAATTGCATTCGTTTTGACGAACTTTCGTACCGATCTCCGCATAGACCATGCCTGCAGATCGAATTCCAAGATGGCATGATGTGGGCAGGTTCAAAATCCCACTCATGCCCCGTTCATAGATTTCATCGGCCACATCCAACAGTCTCTCAACAACCGACCCAAGTTCACTGGAAAACTCCGGGTGTTTAAGAAACTCTTCAGGATCAATACCTGCTTCCCTCATCCATTCCCTGGGCAGGTAAATGCGGCCATTCCGGGCATCTTCCCCCACATCGCGTGCGATATTGATTAGCTGCATGGAAACACCAAGATCGCAGGCGCGTGCCAACGTGGTATTGATGCGTCGCCCCATGACAATGCTCATCATGATGCCAACCGTTCCCGCGACACGGGCAGAATATGCAATCACATCGCTTAACGTCTCGCAGGAACGCTCTTCAATGTCCCAACGATACCCTTCGATCAGTGCGGCAGGAATTTCCTTTGGGATACCAAAGTGATGAACAACTTCAGAAAATGCACAATCCGCAGGATGATCGAACGGACGTCGGTCATATGCCCGGTCCAATCGGTCTGACAAGGCATCGATGGATTTCAAAGTCGCATCACCTTCATCCGCTATGTCATCAGTAACCCGGCAAAATGCATAAAGTGCTGTTGCTGCCATTCGCACTTGGGTAGGCAACATCAGCGATGCAAAATAGAAACTTTTTGACCCGTCTCGAATAATGCGCCTGCATTCTGCAATATGCTCAGATGTGAATTTTCTAGCCATGAAATTCCATTACCTGAAACGCACAAATTGACTTGCATGCGGGATTAAACGATCCAATACCTTTGCGGAGGTTACCACACCCGGCAATCCTGCACCGGGATGGGTACCAGCGCCAACCAGGTAAAGCCCTTGCACTTCCTCACTTGCATTATGCGGTCTGAACCAGGCGCTTTGAGTAAAGATCGGCTCCGGGCCGAAAGCCGCGCCAAACGGGGCATTTAGACGCCGCTCGAAATCATTGGGAGTCATAATCATCGATGCAGCAATATGCTCTCCTAAACCCGGCATGATGGTTTCTTCCAACCGGTCTTGAATTCGCTGTCGATATTTCTCCGCTTCATCCTGCCAATTCGTATCCGCCTCAAGATGCGGGACGGGTGCCAGCACGTAATAAGAGTCGCAACCTTCCGGAGCTACTGATGGATCCGTTGCCGTAGGGCGATGCAGGTATAGGCTAAAATCTTCCGCCAAAACCTTGTTGTCGAATATGTCCTTCAAAAGGCCCTGATAGCGCGGCCCCATGAGAATGGTATGATGATCAACATTTTCGAACTTTTTATCCGTCCCGAAATACCAGACAAAAAGGCTCATGGAAAAATTGATCCGGTTGAGTTTCTGCTTTCGCCATCTTTTTGGGGGGGTGTCTCCCAGCAAATTTTCATATCCCCACGCCGCATCTGCATTGCTGACGACAAGGTCTGACCTGATTTCACGTCCGCCGTCCAAAACAATACCCGCCGCAGCGCCGTTTTCTAACAGAATACGATCTACGGGAGAATTTAGCAGGAGTGAGCCGCCCTGCTCTTTGAACAGCTTCACCATTCCGGCAACAAGGGCACCCGTACCACCCATGACATAATGCACCCCCCAATTCCGCTCGAGATAGGCAATCAGACTATAAATACTGGTTACCCTAAGCGGATTTCCACCTACAAAAAGCGGGTGAAAACTCAGCGCAATCCTCAGTTTTTCATGCGTTATGTGTTTTGCTACGTGGGCGTAAACCGAACGATCCGCACGATGGCTTATTAATTGCGGAAGAAAACGCAGCATATCTGTGAAATTTGAGAACGGCTCTGTCCCCATCATTTCGAAGCCGATTTTATAATTGGCTTCGCTTTCTTCCAAAAAGCGATCGTAACCGGCGACATCATCTGCGTTAAACCGGGCAACTTCTGCACGCATGAAATCTGCATCGCCATTGCAGGTGAACACATCGCCATCGTCAAAACGTATTCGGTAAAATGGGTCCAAAGGCTCCAAGGTGACATAATCAGCCATGGACTTGCCAGACATCTCCCAAAGTTCTTCGAAGACAAACGGGGCAGTTACAATTGTGGGCCCGGCATCGAAGACAAATCCGTTTTGCTGGAATACGCTTGCTCGGCCGCCGGGCTGCTCCAGCTTTTCAGCGATGGTGACCTGATATCCCCTTGCCTGAAGCCTAATTGCCGCAGCAAGGCCGCCGAAGCCCGCGCCGATTACAACAACATGGGGTTTGCCTTGCCCTCCGGCAACGCTTGAATCATGTTCAGGAATGAAATGTGTATTCATAATTGGACATTAAATAGTGTAAACTATTTTTACGCAAGCTTTATGAATGCAAACCTTGGTTTTGCGACCAAAAGTCCCGAATGCATTCCGAAACCAGTTCTGGTGCTTCTTCATGAACCAAGTGCCCAAACCCGTTTAACAGTTGACGGCTGCAATTTGGCATGGATTTTTCAGTTTCCACGCTTGCATTTGGATCAATGGTCCCATCAGCGCCGCCAATCAACAAGCATGTGGGAACATTCAGTGCTTGTAATTTTCTCTGCATCGTCTCCAACTGCCAACTTGCCATCATGGCAAGGGTCCCACGTACATGTTTACTACTTGCCAGGGCGCGTTCGTAATAGTGGATTTGTTTCTGGGTAAGCTTGGAGCCTGTCGAATCCATAAGTCTTGCGACTCGCGCCCTACTTGCCGAAATAGCAAAAATCGATGGAACAAGTGGGTTAAGAAATAACAACTTCGCCATGGCCGGAAAAAGACTGCCAGCAAACCCTGGAAACGGATAAAACGCGCCATTGATTGCCACAAACCCTTTTGGATTGATAATAGAGCGGTGGACCAATTCAACTGCGATTGCCGCTCCGGCAGAGTGTCCAACGATAAGTTCTGGCGCAAAATCCAATTCATTTAGTAGCTGACCAATCGCCACGGCCACATTTGAAAGAGAGGACTCAACACGTCTTAGTTCCGATGAAAAACCATGGCCTGGCAGGTCTATTGCCAATACTTCATGGTGTCCTCTTAGTTCTTGCATCAAGCCTTCAAACGAGTGGGTTGTTGCGCCACTACCATGCAACAGCAGGACCTTTGAACCAGCACCGGTTTTTTGAAAATGCCATTTCGCTTCGGGTGTTTCCACAAACTGACTGATGTCAGAATTAGGCCAATCAGCCTTTTCAACTTCCCAATCCACCTGGTCTACGCCTCTGCTGAGGAGGCGCGGGTGGCTTGCACTGCATTTGAAATCGATGCCGCATTTGCAAACGGCATCCCCACGTATTGAGATCGACACGCGCCAGCAAGCTCCTTTGCCTGCTTACCCACCAGTTTGCTCACATCAATGACCAAGACTGCATGTTCTGAAACGGCAACATGCTTTGCCATTTCCATTGCATCCAATTGAGCTTGCTGTCGTCCGGGATTGCCATGAAGATCAATATTTGCGCTTCCATCCGTCAAAATAATCATGGATGGAATTCTGCCCTTTCGCTTCTCATCATCGGCCAATTGCAAGGCTTTCCGCAAACCATCCGCCAAAGGCGTACCGCCGCCACCGGTAAGTCCTGAAAGTGTTCGCTTAGCGAGAACCAGAGAGCGGGTTGTAGGCAAAATCACTTCAGCTTCCGGGCCTTTCATTGCGATCATCGCAACATGATCGCGGCGCGCGTAACTCTCACCGAGCACCAACTCAACCGCGCCCTTTGCCTCTCCCAATCGATTTATTGCAGTTGATCCTGAGGCATCTACGACGAATATGGTTGTGTTTTCTGCAGGCTTCTTAAACCGCCTTACATGAAAATCTTCAGATCGAATCTGCAAATGTTCTGCCCGGCTCGGGGCAAGATTTGCTTTCCTGATTTTTTGCCAAGGCGCAGAAGCACGAAGTGTGGCGAGAATGTCCATACGCTTGTTGGATGCGGGCTTGCCACGAATGCTCGAAATTGGGCGCCCGCGCTTGAAGTTTGTGTTCGTGTTCCCGGCCCTGCCCACACCTGAGGATTTTGGTGGCGAACGCTTTTGTTGCGCCAATTCATCCAGTAAGCCGTCAGGCAATGCCGCCAACACCGCATCAATTGACAGATCAGCAAGTTCGCTCATGTCTTCCTCTATTGAGGAATCCTGCGATTTATCCGTGTTGTTTTCAGGCTCCGGCGGCTCTGCTTCCGCTTCGTCCATCACATCTTCCTCGACCGGAAAGGTTAGTGCCCTTGGCATCAAAGACATGCGAAAGGCAACCGAGATATCATCTTGTTCGATGGACTCACGCCCTTCCAACCGGGCATGATGCAAGGCAACTTTCAGCGCCTGCTGTGCCGGCCTCAACGACACAAGGCCGAGGGCGATGGCGAGTTCTGTGATCGCACCAATGGTATTTGCGCTTGGTGCAAATTCCGATTCCAGTCTCTGCTGAGACTTCTCTTCAAATTCGGCGTATTCTTCCGTTTGGCGAATATCGACGGATTGCAAATCGATATGGATTGCCAGGCGATCGGAAAGAGACGCGGGTAAGACTTCGTCAGGATCTTGTACAACGATTGCTGAAAAATTTGACGGTGTGACCTTGCTCAATCCATCGCGCTCAATCAATACTTTTCCATGGTCCATTGCCGCCAGAATGCTTGCAATGGTTTCCCGCTCCATTGCAGGTGTGTTTTGCAAAACAAGCACCTTGCCGTCAGCTTTTGAAAGAAGTCCTTCCTGTGCAATCTTACGACCCGTTGCCAGTGTCGCCGCGAGGTCCAAACCACCAACCAATCGATCAAGGTCAATATGCGCAGGCACTTGAACAAGGCTTGCAGCACCCAATTCTGTTTCGAGTAGATTCAGCCAGCGATCAAGCACTGGTCCCGCCGCTGCGTTGACACAAATACCCAAGAACGGTGGCCGATCTGCGGGATACGCACTGCATATCAACTTGATTGCCAGCACGGCATCTCGCCATGCAATGGATTCTGCTTTTGTTGAGTGTTCTTCTTGCGGGCTTTCTATTGAAGGTGTCATGGCACACTCAAGCGGCATCGCGCTTGGCGAACACCTCTTCCAAAACCCGCTCCACCCGAACAGAACTACGGGCATCATCCAATGGGTTACGTCGCAACCTGTGACTCAAGGCGAAGGGCGCCATGGTCCGAACATCACTTTCTTGAACAACCGTTTCACCACGCCAAGCCGCATGCGCGCGCGCAGCTTTTATGAGGGTTAACTCACCACGTAAACCATCCGTACCCAGCGCAATACAAAGTTCGGCAATCAGCTGCAAAACATGATCATCAAGCTCTACCGAGTGAAGCAGTTCACGCGCCTTCCGTATTCGATTGGAAAGTTTTGTATTGGCCTGTTTCCACCTTTTAACAAATGCAATCGGGTCGCGCTCATAAGCATCCCGACGTTTTATAATCTCGACACGATCCTTGATTTGATCCGGTGTTTCAACATCAACGGAAAGGCCAAAGCGGTCCAGTAACTGCGGGCGCAATTCTCCCTCTTCCGGATTTCCGCTTCCTACCAAAACAAAGCGTGAGGGATGCTTGACTGACAGTCCTTCCCGTTCCACAACGTTCCAACCAGAGGCGGCCACATCCAGAAGCACATCAACAAGATGGTCTTCCAACAGGTTTACTTCATCAATATACAGAAAACCACGATTGGCCTTTGCCAACAATCCAGGTTCAAACTGTTTGACACCATCTACAAGCGCACGTTCAAGATCAAGCGCTCCAAGAAGACGATCTTCGGTTACGCCCAAAGGCAAATCCACAACCGGCGCTTCCATACTCTGTGTTTGGTGATGAGATTTTTCAGCACATGCTTCACATTGCAGATTCTTGGATTGGGGGTCGCATTTATACGGGCAGTCCTGGATAACTTTCAATTGCGGTAGCAAAGATGCCAAAGCTCTAACCGCAGTGGTTTTACCTGTGCCACGGTCACCCAAAGCCAAAACGCCGCCGAGGCTCTGATCTGTCGCGCACAAAATGATTGCCAACTTCAAGGCTTCCTGGCCGACAATCGCAGCAAAAGGATAATTTCCCGCATTAGGCGTCATGCATGCTTTCCCTTCCACAGCATACTAAACATACTATATTACATTTTATTATGTCTATTTTCTTTGACATACACAAGCCCTATAGTGGCCGCATGTTAGAGAAGCTGACAGATCGATCATTTATAGAAGATGCGCCTCACCGTTCCATGTGCACGGATTGCGGCATTTCAAGAACAGCAAAACCTGAACGCTGTGCCACTGCGTGCCAATTCATCAAGCCAAATTATGAAAAGCTGGAAAATGATGTTCACGGACGACAACGTGATGCGAACATACAGGTAGATGAAGCGTTTTTCGGTCCGTTCATTTCCATGCTTCGCGGCAGTTTAAAACCCTCTCGCGAAGGAGCACAATGGACAGGCATAACCTCGGAACTTGGCAAAAGGTTGCTGGAAAGCGGCAAAGTTGACGCGGTCATAGCTGTTAAACCGCATCCGCTGGATCGATGGAAACCAGAACCTGTTCTGATTACCAACGCGGAGGACATGGCGCAATGCAGAGGCATGCGCATGGGATATGCGCCCAGTTTGGCACTCTTGGAACCCGCCATAAAGGCAGGTCACAAACGGATCGCATTTATTGGTATTCCTTGTCAGGTATACGCGTTGCGTTCGTTGGAAAAAGCATTCGGTCTTGATCGCCTTTATGTCATAGGAACACCTTGTTCAGACAACACGACGACAGCAAACTTTCACAAGTTCCTGGCTTTGCTGAGTGACAGGCCAGATACCATAAATTATTTGGAATTCCGTGCAGATTATCAGGTTGAACTCCGTTTTGATAATGGAAGCAAACAAGAAATCCCGTTTCTTAAATTGCCTATCTCAAAATTGCCGGGCGACTTTTTTCCTCTCACATGCCAAACGTGCGTCGATTACACAAACTCGCTTGCTGACATCACCGTGGGATACATGGCTGGCGAAGGAGACCAGTGGTTGATTGTGCGAAACAAGCGCGGAGAAGAACTGTTGGACCTTCTTAAGCCGGATCTTGAAACCAAACCGCTTGGCAGCAAGGGCAACCGGCGAAAACACGTTGAAGGCTTCAAAGCCAATGTTGAGAATTCAGTAAATGGGCTTCCTTTGCGAAGCATGCCTGACTTTGTTCGACCAATCGTTGCATGGTTGATGCCAAAGATTGGACCAAAAGGCCTTGAATTTGCGCGAACCCGGGTGGAGATGAAGGCAATCGAATCTATCCTGCATTTGCGGAAAAAACGCCCTGGAAAAATCAAGTCCATGATCCCTGCGCATGTTTGGAAACTGGCCAATAAATACGGCATCAAAAGAACGCAAGACGAGTAACCCTTGCCAAACACCAAATTTTGTCTAATAATTTGGACATAATTCATGTCCATTTTCTTGTATTCAAGTGATGGGCATCAGGGAGGTTACATGACGCAACGATCCAAAACACCTTTGCTCGACAAAATTGTGGTACCTGCAGACTTGAGGCGGAGAGAACGCAAGGAACTCCCCACAGTCGCGGATGAGCTGCGTACGGAGTTGATCGATGCAGTCTCTGTTACCGGTGGGCATCTGGGTGCGGGACTTGGTGTTGTCGAACTGACTGTTGCACTCCATTATGTGTTCGAAACGCCGCATGATCGTATTATCTGGGACGTAGGACACCAGTGCTACCCACACAAGATCCTGACCGGGCGGCGTGATCGCATCCGGACACTTCGCCAGGAAAAAGGATTGTCCGGCTTCACGAAACGGGCCGAAAGTGAGTACGATCCATTTGGGGCCGCGCATTCATCAACCTCAATATCTGCAGGCCTGGGCATGGTTGAAGCGTCACGGCTTGCAGGGGAAAAACGCAACGTGATTTCCATCATTGGGGATGGCGCAATTACAGCGGGCATGGCCTATGAGGCGATGAACAATGCCGGTGGCATGGACGCAAGGCAGATCGTTATACTGAACGACAATGATATGTCTATCGCACCGCCAACAGGCGCCATGAGCCATTATCTGGCAAGACTTGTTTCAGGCAAAACTTACCGCTCCATTCGAGAGGGCGCCAAGCAGATCAACCGCCGAATGCCAAAATTCATTCAGGAAAGTGCCCGTAAAACTGAAGAATACACCAGAAATTTCTTTAATAACGGCACCATGTTCGAAGAGCTTGGGTTTTATTATGTTGGCCCGGTAGACGGACATAATCTGGATGCGTTGGTTCCGCTATTGGAGAACCTCAGAGACAGCAAACAAGGGCCGATACTACTTCATGTGGTAACCGAAAAAGGCAAGGGATATGCCCCTGCAGAAGAGGCGTCTTGTAAATTGCATGTGGTATCAAAGTTCAATGTCATCAACGGCATTCAGCAAAAATCCTCGGCGAACGTGCCCTCCTATACAAAGGTGTTTGGTCAATCACTGGTGCAGGAAGCCCATGACGATGAGACCGTTGTAGGTATAACAGCGGCAATGCCTTCAGGTACAGGCATCGACATTTTTCAGGATGCCTTTCCCGAGCGAACATATGATGTCGGGATTGCAGAGCAACATGCCGTAACATTTGCTGCTGGAATGGCTTCGGAAGGATACAAACCATTCTGCGCAATTTATTCAACCTTTTTGCAACGTGCCTACGATCAGATTGTTCACGATGTATCAATCCAACAATTGCCGGTCAGGTTCCCAATTGATCGAGCAGGTTTTGTCGGCGCTGACGGTGCAACGCATGCTGGCTCTTTTGACATTGCCTATCTCTCTTGCTTACCGGGCTTTACTGTTATGGCGGCAGCGGACGAAGCAGAACTAAAGCACATGGTCGCCACCGCGACTGCCTATGATGAAGGGCCGATTTCCTTCCGTTACCCACGTGGCGAGGGCGTAGGCGTGGAAATGCCAGAGCGGGGAAGCATCCTAGAGATTGGCAAGGGCAGGATCATTCAGGAGGGTGACAAGATCGCGCTTCTCTCCTTTGGTTCAAGGTTGCAGGATTGTATGGCCGCGGCAAATCATTTGGCGACGCATGGCCTTTCGACAACGGTCGCGGATGCTCGCTTTGCAAAACCGCTGGACACAGAACTCTGCGAGCAACTGGCAAAAGAACATGCACTTTTGATAACCGTTGAAGAAGGGTCAACCGGGGGTTTCGGTGCCATGGTATTGCAGCATCTCGCTGGGCGGGGGTTGTTGGATAAGGGATTAAAAGTGCGCACTATGACCATGCCAGATGTGTATATGGATCAAATGTCGCCTGCACGCATGATCGAACAAGCAGAATTGGATTGTGGGGGTATTGTAAAACAGGCACTTGCTGCCATGAGCCTTGATCCCAAACAAGCCGGGTTTGTTATGGCCTGATCCAACAGACCCACGCCCCCTACACTCACGTCCTCATAACACCAAAACTTCAGCTACTTTGAGCGGCAATTTTTCGTCGCTGGCGCACTATTATGTGTATGGACTACGCATCAACGATGTTATAATTTTCTACTTTTATACAATGATTTTTGTAACAACGCTGTAGACTTGTTCATACTATAGGCAATTTTACGGCTTGATCGGAGAGCCGAAAACACGTGATGAACAAAACACCATCGGTTATCTATGAGATGCTACGTTCCTTTATTACGGTGGCAGATACCTTGAATATCTCCAAAGCGGTAGAGCAACTTGGCTTCACACGGCAAACCATTCGCCGACATTTAGACGATTTGGAAACGATTTCAGGCGGAGCACTCTTTGAAGTCAAAAACCGCCAGTACCACCTCACCGAAATTGGTGAAAAACGGATCGCGGGCGCCAAAACTCTGGTTTCAGATGTCGATGATTGGGTGGAAGATCAATACACATCGCCAGGTGAACTCAAATCCATTTCATATTTTTCTGAGCAGCACAAATTCACATACTATTTGCAGCAGCACGAACTGGTCGATGTCTGGAAATCAGGCATGCCTCTTTTGTCTGCTTCACTTGCCGCCTGGTGCCAATCTCATTCGCATCTCGAGAATGAGGCCTTTGGCACCCTTCGAGACTATTTGCTTATCTATCGAAAATCACGCGGCAACTGGCTTTGTACGTTTGTTGGCCAGAAGTCCTCTTTTGTTTCCTGGCTCGGCATGACTTGGGCGCAAAGTGCTGTCGGAAAAGTTATCGGCGATGACGAGAGCAATTTTCACGACTACCAGTTTGTTGTTTCTGCGTATGATTCAGTAATGACCTGGGGCGCTCCCCGGTACGACCACATTCACTCAGCCTATTCGCGCGATGGCGGCGCGAACCTTGAGGCCGTAAACTATCAACGACTGCTATTGCCACTAACCTTGCCTGACGGCGAACCGGTTCTTGGGGCAATGGTTGCCAGAACAAACCAGCTTGATTTCCGGAATCCGAACATCGGAGAGATCACTCCGCTTTCTGATGAGTTGCTTATGGAGTACTCGCCATAAGTTTTATGAAACCGTCCTGAGCGTATGTAGGGAGCAATGGGACAAAAAAGTGTGTGGGCTTTTTTGTAATGTCAGTACCAAAACTTTGGAACTTGCAGCAGGTCGTTAGCCGTTGCGAGGCTTTGATTGAGCACTTGGGCGTAAGGCTTCAAACCGGCTCGGATTTTGAAGTCTTTAATTTTCTTGTCTCCGATAGTGAGCGGGAAACGCCTCTTGATCCGATCTTTCGTTCAATTGAGTCGGATATTGATGACGTTGAGGGCACTTGGCTTATTGGGCGAAATCACAAGGATGAGATTGTTCAAACGCAAGCCATGCGTTCATTAAGCATGGCGTGTGAAACGCTTGAAGGTTTTATGAGTACACGTCTCGATGAACTGCGCCCAGGCGGACAGCGGGTTGACCTGTTTAAGACGAGTTGGCGCTTATCCAAAGCAGCATGCAGGATTTCTGGGCGGGTTTTCTATCATGGAGGGCTATGGATTCGTAAAGACTTTCGAGGTGGTTCATTGGCTTGCCTGCTCACGCGATACATGATTGCAAAAACCATTCTGGAACATGAACCGGATTATCTGATCGGGCTGCAGTCACCGTTTACAAGTTGTAGAGGCTTGTCAGCACGTGAGGGGTATATGCATCTGGAACAGCGCTGCATTCAGTGGAAATTCCTGGACCATGACAATCTGTTTGAAGACTGGCTTGTGTGGATGAGCCGCGAGGATGCTGAATTTAATCTTACTATCCCGCCAGATGAATTCTTCGCATTGTTTGAAAAACAAACCCAATCTGCTTTGAAAACAGCCTAGTGAAAGTTTCTTCCCTTTGGCAAACTGGCTCGCAGATGGCGCTTTGCAGCGATCTCTGCATAATCCTGTTTCAATTCCGGGGCATCCTTCAGCAGCCTTTGTAACCGTGAACGCGGTTTTATCTTCTGTCGTATGTCTTCAACCGGACGACGCACCTCGTCTGCATTCGCGAGACTTTCAATAATCAGGTCATTTTGCTGCAATCCTGCCAACGCGTGCGTCAAATCTTCTACATGATGTGCTACCACATGAATAACATTGTCAGCGTGTTGCAACTTTCCTGTAATCCCGACGCAGCGACTTCCCAAAATAAGCGTTCGATACTTTTCAAATGTCTTGGGCCAGATAATCACATTGGCAACACCGGTTTCATCTTCAATCGTTTCAAATATCACTCCCTTGGCGGAACCCGGCCTTTGCCTCACGAGCACCAGTCCAGCGACACTGACGCGGGCACCGTTTCGCAAATTCTGCAGTTCAACGTTTCGGACAAAATGTCTGCGCTTTAAATCATTGCGTAAAAAACTGATGGGATGCGCCTTGAGCGAAAACGTTAAGGATTGATAATCGATCATGACATGTTCCCCCAAAGGCATGGAAGGCAATGAAACGTCCGGCTCTATCTGCAAATCTGCGCTGTCCGCGCAGGCAAACAATGGCAAGCGTTCAGAACTGGAAAGCGGATCAAGTGCCTTTACGGCCCAAAGGGCTTCACGGCGATCGAGGCCGAGCGAGCGAAAACAATCGGCATCTGCAAGTTTTTCAATGACCGCGCGTGGCAGGCCGGAACGCATCCATAAATCACGCACGCTATCATATCCGTTTGCTCTGTTCTCAATCAACTGGCGAGCATGTTCTCGCCCGACACCCTTCACCAAACGCAATCCCAATCGAACAGCATGTGTATGTTTCATGATGTTTTTCATTTCAACGTGTTGCGGTTTGACTGCTCCAGGCACAGCATCAGGCTCAAGAAGGCAATCCCAGTCTGACAGGTTGATATCCACTTCCCTGACATCCACCCCATGCTCACGTGCGTCACGAATAAGTTGGGCAGGCGCATAAAACCCCATTGGCTGAGAATTAATGATGGCAGCACAAAATACATCCGGATAATGGCACTTGAGCCAGCAAGAAACATAAACCAACAAGGCAAAGCTTGCCGCATGGCTTTCAGGAAACCCGTATTCACCAAACCCCTCAATCTGCTTGAAGCAGTGATCGGCAAATTCGCGTTCGTAACCATTGGCCACCATGCCTTCGACCATTCTTCTGTGAAACGAGCCAATGGTTCCCACGCGCCTGAATGTTGCCATGGCTCGGCGTAATTTATCCGCTTCTCCAGGTGGAAACCTGGCTGCAACAATGGCGATATTCATGGCCTGTTCCTGAAAGAGCGGCACCCCCAATGTCTTACCTAAAACCCCTTCCAACTCCTTGCTTGGGAAGACCACAGGTTCCTTGCCCTGTCTTCGCTTGAGATAAGGGTGAACCATATTGCCCTGAATAGGTCCCGGACGCACAATTGCCACCTCGATCACCAGATCATAATAGGTTCTTGGGCGCAGACGCGGCAGCATGGACATCTGCGCCCGGCTTTCAATTTGGAACACCCCGATCGTATCTGCACGGCAAATCATGTCATAGGTGGAATTGTCTTCCGCTGGCAGGGAAGAAAGCGTTTCATGTCGATCATAATGGAGGGCCAGAAACTCAAAAGCTTTGCGGATGCAGGTCAACATGCCAAGTGCAAGCACATCGATTTTCAACATGCCAAGGCTTTCCAAATCATCCTTGTCCCACTCAACAATGGTGCGATCTTCCATGGCTGCGTTCTCAATGGGAATTAGCGATGAAAGCCTGTCACGTGTAATAACAAAACCGCCCACATGTTGTGATAAATGGCGCGGAAATCCTATCAATTGCTGAGCGAGATCAAGCATTTGTGCAAGGCGCTTATCATCTGGATTCAACCCGGCACGGCGTGCATCCTCCTTATCGACTTCGCGCGACCAACTGCCCCATTTCGTTCCTGAAATTGCGCTAATTGCATCGTCTGACAGATCAAATACCTTACCCACTTCGCGAATGGCAGAACGTGCGCGATACGTGACAACTGTTGCAGCCAGACCAGCGTTTCCTCGACTATACTTTTTGTAAATATACTGGATGACTTCTTCGCGGCGTTCATGTTCGAAGTCCACGTCAATGTCAGGTGGCTCGTTGCGCTCTTCAGAAATAAACCGTTCAAACAACAGATCCATTTGAGAGGGATCTACCTCTGTAATGCCCAGGCAATAACACACGGCAGAATTGGCAGCAGACCCCCTGCCCTGACACAGGATATTCTGACTTCTTGCAAAGCGTACCATGTCATAAACCGTCAAAAAGTATGGCGCGTAATTGAGTTTTTTAATCAGTCTGGTTTCATGCTCAATCTGCGCAAGAACTTTACCGGGTGCGCCATGTGGGTAGCGACGCTTCAGGCCTATTTCGGTCAGTTGCTCCAATGCTTCCTGAGAAGAGATAGCCACGTTACCGAGTTCTTCAAAAATCGGTGCGTCCGGATATTGATACTTCAACTCATCAAGCGAGAAATTCAATCGCGAAAACAGCTCAAACGTACGATCAACTGCATCTTCATATCCCTTGAAAGCATGGCGCACTTCCGCATCACTTCGCAAGTGCCGCTCTGCATTCGGATTCAGACGTGTACCAATGGTGTTGAGTTTTCTGCCTTCGCGGATGCATGTGATGACATCTTGCAGCGGACGACGATCAGGCGTGTGATACAAAACATCACCTAGGGCAAGAAGCGGTATATTCACATCCGCTGCCAGCCCTGCGATCGCATGCAGGTGACGGTGATCTGTGTCGCCATAGGTGCGCACCAGACCAAGGTAAATCTGATTTGAAAAATGATCCGCCAAAGTTTGCAAAGTGTGCTTTAAAACAGCATACGAATGGCGTTCGGGGTGTAGCGCCATAAGCAATGCCTCACCGTGTGTGATCACATCGTCCAGTTCCAGATGACACTCTCCTTTTGGTGCCCGCCGTTTGCCAAGGCTCAGTAACTCGCACATGTTTGCCCAACCTGTACGATCCTTTGGCCAAATGAAAATATCTGGCGTTCCATCTACGAACGAAAGTCTGCATCCGGGCGCAAAAGGCAGATTCGCCTCCTTTGCTGCCATATGCCCGCGCACCAAACCTGCCACAGAATTAATGTCCGTGATCGAAAGACCCGAGAGACCAAGCCTCTGCGCACGGACAACCATTTCCTCTGCATGCGAGGCACCGCGCAGAAATGAAAAATTACTGGCTGCAGACAGTTCAACATATGCCATTGGCACTATCCAAACATGCCATGCACATACCAGTTCGGTGAGTGGGTTTCGCGCTCATAAAGTCCGTGTCGGAACACCCAGAGTCGATACCCTTCACGGTCCTCTATTCTGAAATAGTCGCGTGTATGGGCGGCGCGGCCATCTTTCCACCATTCACAGGCAATGCGTTCCGGACCTTCTGCACGAACCACATCATAGCTCACCTTGCGCCAGCGAAACTTTAGTGGTGGGCCTTCGGGCACTTCAGCGATTGCCTCCACACGTTCAGGACGTGGAAACAAGATCAGGGGGCGTGTGATAACTTCATTTTGCGTTTCCCTGAAGGATAATTTCTCTTTTTGTGTAGCGGTCAATGCTGGCTGCAACGCAAACCTTCGTTCCGGAATATGTGTATCGCAATGCGCAAAAACACGAACCCTTTCCTTGCCAAGGCGGGCAGACAGGCGATCAATCAGATGATTGGCATCATCACTGTCACTTGCCTGCGCGTTGGCAATAAGTGCTTGTTGAGTATCCTGTAGAGGCGCTGATCGAATAATGGCAAGCCTGAGAATGTCGAAACCAAAGCCAGCTTCCCAGTTGTCATGCAGACTGGCGAGGCGTTCATCAAACAAGGCTGCGATGCGCTTTGCGTTGCGCAAGGGAGCAGACGCTTCCGTCACAATCGTTTCAACGTCGCCATTTGCGCGAAACAGCGTTAACTCACAGGCTTGCATACCCAAGCCACGACGTTCAAGAGCAGGTATGGCATTCTCACACAGCAACATGATTGTACGCTTGATATCGTCTTCATCAACAATTGGATCCGCAAACCGTTTCTCTGAAACCAGCTCTGCAACGGGCCTTAACGGTGATAAAACTTCATCAACATCTCCCAACGCTTGATCAAGCCGCAATAAAACATCTGTTCCGAAGCGTGCAGCAAGGGGCGCGCGGGGAACTGTGTAAAGACAACCAATGGTTCTAAACCCAAGCTTGCTCAAACCTTGAATATCCGCTTGTGAAAGACGCAGGCCTGTAAGCGGCAAAGGTTCAATCACTTCACGTTGGCTCAAAGAGCTTGCAACCCGCGTCTTCCCATACCGACACAAAGCCCATGCAGCACCCGGCGTATCTGCACAGGCAAGTTTCACTTCAAAGCCCTGACTTACCAACCGTTTCTCGATGTCTTCCAACAGTGCTACCTCACCCTTGAAAAGGTGCGCACATCCTGTGACATCCAGAAACAAACCATCTTCACCACTCAAGGCGACAAGAGGTGTGTACCGTTCGCACCAACGGGCGATCGAACAAAGCAAGTCCCTATCTGCG
>ENA-OUOG01002849-OUOG01002849.1-marine-metagenome-genome-assembly--contig:-NODE-2849-length-17179-cov-15.906853_pt1 | contig 17179 bp, 12 predicted proteins | sample MGYA00248635_ERZ508505 | MGnify/ENA primary metagenome ERZ508505 (study PRJEB26176, sample SAMN06267871) | marine metagenome | isolation source: Saanich Inlet, British Columbia, Canada | place: Pacific...
GGCTGTCGCGAGAGCGGTCCTCGATGGTCTTTGTGACTTTGGCGATACGATCATCAAGTGGCATGACAAGCTCCGAAATTACTGGCTGCAGAATGTATAGTTCGTTAGCGCTAACAATGCCAGAGGGAATAGTGGCGACAGATCGTCAGACCGCTCATGTGCACCCGCGCACAGCGCCTGTGGGAGGGCGTCGAATTGCGCGCGTCGCCAAAACCCAGCAGGGAAAAGGCGTAAGCAACACAACCTCCTCAGCAAAGAAAATGAGTTTGTTATGAAAAATCTTCTTCTCTCGACCGTTTTGGGTGCCGCATTTGTATCGGCCGCCCATGCCGAGCCTGTGACCTATATGCTCGATTCCTCCCATAGCCAGATCGTATTCAGCTATGACCATTTGGGCTTTTCCACCACCACGGGCATGTTCTCCGGCTTTGAAGGCAGCATCGAATTGGATGCCGAAAACCCTGACGCTTCTAGTGTCTCGGTCTCCTTCCCTGCCTCCAGCCTGATCACTGGCTGGCCCGAGCGTGAAGCGCATCTGCTGTCGGATGATTTCTTTAGCGCCGAGGCAAACCCGCTGGTCTCCTTCACCTCAACTTCGGTTGAGGTCACAGGCGACACAACAGGCCTGATCACTGGCGATCTGACGATCAATGGCATCACAAAACCTGTCGTGCTGGACACCGTGATGAACCAGATGGCCGAGCATCCGATGGCCAACCTGCCATGGGTCGGGTTTGACGCGACAGCTACGCTGCTTCGCTCGGATTTCGATATGGGCGCATTTGCACCCTTCGTAGGTGACGAGGTCGAAATCTATATCTCGATCGAAGCGATGGTGCCTTCTGAATAAGCGCCATGCATTTAACAAAAGAAAGGCCGCGGGATCGCTCCTGCGGCCTTTTTTCTTGCGCAGGCGAAGGGGTTACTCCGTTTGTACCGCGGTCAGGCTGACCTCCACCCTGACCGAGAAGCCGACCGAGCTTTCATCGGGGTAATCCGCCCCCATGCCGAAATCGCGACGGTCCAGTTGGGTGCGGCCTGACATCGTCGCGCTGCCGTCCTGTAGATCCAGATCAAAGGCCAGCGTGACAGGCACCACCTGCCCGACCAGCGTCAGCGTGCCTGTGGCGCTATGGGCCGCGCCTTCGATGCGGGTGATCTCGGCCTCGAAGACCGCTTGGGCAAATTGCGCGACATCGAAAAACTCAGGCCCCGTGGCCTGATCGGTGACCGAGCCGAGGCTGAGTGAGCCTGTATCGATTACCACCTCGACCTGCCCTGCCCCCGTGGCGGGGTCATATTCAATGGCCGCTTGCCATATGTCGAAGCGCCCTGATACGGGCGCGCCCAATTGCGTGACGGTGATGGAAAGGTCGCCCTCCTCCACCACCCAGCCCGAGGCAGGAAGCGGGGCGCTTTGGGCAAGCGTCGCCTCCTCATATGTGGGAGCAAAGACGGTAAGCGCGCCGCCAATCACCAGCGCCCAGACCAGCAAGGCGGCCATTGCGGGGGCCGCGTGTTTGCCAGATTTTTGGTTCGCATCCCCTGCATCAGCCCCGCGCCACATCCGCGCCAAGGTGGCATCATGGTCAAACCAAGCATGTTTGAGCGCACCGCTGATATGGGCCGCGATGGTGGCGGCCAGCACAAGCCCCGCCAACCAATGCAGATTTGCCGCCCAATGCGCGATCTGCTCGGATTTGGGGATGAAAGGCAGGTTTTGGCCAAAGGGCCACCAGATGGGGGCAAAGCCTACCTCGGCGGAATGCATGACCCAGCCCGAAAGCGGCAGGATGAAGATCGCGGCATAGAGCAGCCAATGCGCGGTTTCGGCAGCGAAGCTCTCGAGCCGTCTTTCAGGGTGCAGCGCCACAGGGCGCGGCTGAAGAAAGGCCCAGATCACCCGCAGCACCGCAAGGGCCAGCACGGCCATGCCAATGGTTTTATGGCTGGAATAAAGCGTCTGGAGGAAATCCACCGTCTCGGAATTGCGCGGCGTGAATTTCCCCCAAAGCCCGAGCGCGATATCAATCAGGATCAGCAGGGCAATCGACCAATGGAAAAATCGGGCGGCCGCGCCATAGCGGGTGGCGGTATTTGTCAGCATGGGGTTCTCGTTCTAATGGGGGTTTGCGGCTGATCTACGCGATTTCAACGCGCGGCACATTGCCTGTACGCACACATGGGCTGTGCAGCTATTCACGGCTGACGGGAGGTGGGGCCTCTCACTATTGAAGATTTCGGGACCAGACAGGCGTAACGGCGTATCAGCGCGCCCCTACTCCTTCGCCTTAACCGCCAGATCGCGGGCGATGGCGAAGGCGCCTTTGATCTTGTCGGCATCCTTGGTCCAGTCGCGGCGCAGGATGATCTTGTTATCCTTGACCTTGGCCAGCCCCTTCTGGTCATGCACAAAGGCCACCAGTCCTGCGGGGTTGGGGAATTTATCCATATGGAACTGGATCGTGGCCCCTTTCGGCCCTGCATCCAGCTTAGCGATATGGGCGCGTTTGCACATCGCCTTGATCCGCACCACCAAAAGCAGCGTGTTGACCTCTTTTGGCAGGCTGCCGAAACGGTCGATCAACTCGGCGGCGAAGCCTTCGAGATCAACCTTGCTCTCGAGATGGCTCAGGCGGCGATAAAGGCCAAGGCGGACGTCCAGATCAGGCACATAGGCCTCGGGGATCAAAACGGGCACGCCCAGATTGATCTGGGGTGACCATTGCCCGTCATCCTCCAGAATGCCTTCGCCCTCGCCCGAGCGGATTTTGGCAATCGCCTCCTCCAGCATGGATTGATACAGCTCAAACCCCACCTCGCGGACATGGCCCGATTGCTCCTCGCCCACGATATTGCCCGCCCCGCGAATATCGAGATCTTGCGAGGCGATGGTAAAGCCCGCCCCCAGACTATCGAGGCTGCCCAGAACCCGCAGGCGCTTTTCGGCGGCAGGTGTCAGTTTCTGGCGGGGTTTGGTCGTCAGATAGGCATAGGCACGGGTTTTCGCGCGGCCCACGCGGCCCCTGATCTGGTAGAGCTGCGCCAGCCCGAACATATCGGCGCGGTGGATGACCATGGTATTGGCCGTGGGGATATCGATGCCTGATTCAACGATGGTCGTGGCCAGAAGTACGTCATATTTGCCATCGTAAAAGGCGACCATCCGGTCATCCAGCTCACCTGCGGCCATCTGGCCATGCGCGGTGATATAGCTGATCTCGGGCACCTGTTCTTGCAAGAATGCCTCGATCTGGGGCAAATCCTCGATGCGCGGCACCACATAAAAGCTCTGCCCGCCACGATAATGCTCGCGCAGCAGCGCCTCGCGGATGGTGACGGTGTCGAACTCGCTGACATAGGTGCGAATAGCGAGGCGATCGACAGGCGGTGTGCCGATCATGCTGAGGTCACGCACCCCTGACAGCGACATTTGCAAGGTCCGCGGGATCGGCGTGGCCGAGAGCGTGAGAACATGCACATCCGAGCGCATTTCCTTGAGCCGTTCTTTATGGCCCACGCCAAAGCGCTGTTCCTCGTCGATCACCAAGAGCCCGAGATTTTTGAAGCGTATCCCCTTGGCCAGCAGCGCATGGGTGCCGATCACGATATCCACGCTGCCATCGGCCATGCCCGCTTTGGTATCAGCGGCCGCCTTGGTGCCGACAAAGCGGCTAAGCTGGCGCACATTGATCGGAAAACCACGGAAACGGTCGGCAAAGGTTTTGGCGTGCTGGCGCGCCAGCAAGGTTGTGGGGGCCACCACGGCCACCTGCATCCCCGAGGCCGCCGCGACAAAGGCCGCGCGCATCGCCACTTCGGTTTTGCCAAAGCCCACATCGCCCACGACAAGGCGGTCCATAGGGCGGCCCCGCTCCAGATCGGTGATCACATCCGCGATGGCGCTGAGCTGGTCATCGGTCTCGTCATAGGGGAAACGGGCGCAAAACGCCTCCCACATATCGCCGGGCGGGTCCATGATCGGGGCGGAACGCAATTCCCGTTCGGCGGCAATGCGAATGAGTTTATCGGCGATCTGGCGGATGCGTTCCTTGAGGCGGGCCTTTTTGGCCTGCCACGCCCCCCCGCCGAGCTTGTCCAGCAGCCCCTCATCATGGCCATATCGGCTGAGCAATTCGACATTCTCGACAGGCAAAAACAGCCTGTCACCGCCTGCATATTCCAAAAGCAGGCATTCATGCGGTGCGCCTGCGGCCGTGATCGTCTCAAGGCCCATATAGCGGCCCACGCCATGATCGACATGCACGACCAGATCGCCCGCGCTGAGCGATTGCGCCTCGGTCAGGTAATTCTCGGAGCGGCGCGGCTTCTTGCGCTGGCGGATCAAACGATCCCCCAGAACATCCTGCTCGGAAATCACCGTCAGGCCATTGCCTGTAAAGCCTTCCTCCAAGGGCCAAACCGCAAGATTGAGGCTGCCCGCCCCGCCAATATCGCGCGCATCACGGATCAGTTTCGCACCAAGCAGGTCCTGATCTTCCAACAAGCCCTGAAGACGCTCACGCGCACCCTCGGACCAAGAGGCGACCACCACCGCGCCATCGGATTGGCGCGCTTTAATATGATCGGCCAATGCCCCGAAAAGATTGAGAGATTCCTGCTGTCGCTCCGCCGAGAAATTCCGCCCCACACGGCCACCTGCATCAATCACATTGGGCCCAAGTGCGGCGGGGATCGGCGCGAATTGCACCATGCGATGCCCTGCAACAGCACCCTCCCAAGCCGCTTCGGTCATATAAAGCAATTCGGGCGGCACGGGTTTATAGACGCTGTCCAACCGCCCCTTCTGGCTGAGCGCTGTCTTGCGCGTATCATATTGATCGCTGATCGACTCCCACCGCGCGATGCGTTGCGGGGTGGATTGATCATCAAGTGTGATCGTGGCTTGCGGCAGATAGTCAAAAATCGTCTCGAGGCGCTCATGGAAGAAAGGCAGCCAATGCTCCACGCCTTGATGTTTGCGCCCCGCGCTGACCGCCTCATAAAGCGGGTCATCAGTGCCTGCCGCGCCGAATTCGATACGGTAATTCTGCCGAAACCGCGTGATCGCGGCCTCATCCAGCACAATCTCGGAGACAGGGGCCAGTTCAATCTGGTCCAGTTTTTCGGTCGTGCGCTGGCTCATCGGGTCAAACCGCCGCGCGCCATCCAGCACATCGCCAAACAGATCAAGCCGGATCGGGGCGCTTTCACCTGGGGGCCAGACATCGATGATACCGCCACGCAGCGCGTAATCGCCGGGCTCGGTCACGGTCGGGGTTTGCACAAACCCCATGCGCACCAGAAATTCACGCAGGCGGGTATCACTGATCTGTCCGCCGACCTTTGCCACAAAGGCCGATGCGCGCAACAAATCGCGCGGGGGCACATATTGCGTGGCCGCATTCAGCGTGGTCAGAACCACGAATTCCCCTGAAAACCCTGCCGCAAGTGCAGCCAGACAGGCCATGCGCGCGGCTGAAATCTCGGCATTGGGCGAGACACGGTCATAGGGCAGACAATCCCAGCCCGGAAAGCGGAGCACGGGGACCGAAGGGTCGAAAAACGCAAGCGCTTCGGCCATTGCGGCGGCGCGTTTATCATCGCGCGCGATATGCAAAACGGGGCCTTTTGCCTTGGCCAGCTCCTTAAGGAGCAAACTGGCATCAAAGCCTTCAGGCGCGCCGCTTGCGAGGATATGGGCTGGGTTGGACATGGAGGCGTGAGGTATAGGCCCTGCCCCCCATGTCAAGGGCCGAAAGCGCCGCGTGCAGGCCGCGGGGTTTAGAAATAGGTGGTATTCACATTGACCCACATGCCCCAAAGCGCCGTGAGCAAGATGAAAGCCGCCCCGAGCATTTGCACTTTGAAGCGGAACCAGCGCAGGCGCTCGGTCAGGTTCTCATAGCCCTCCGTGCGCAGGTTACGCGCCACAATCGCCGAGATCAGCGCCACCAAATTCATCGGCAGGATCAGCAGGAACAGGGCTTGGCACAGCTCGATCCCGTAGAGAAAGCCAAGCAATCCAAGCGCCGAGAGGACAAACCCCGTCACCCCCACCATCACGGTGCCCGAGGCCTCGACAATGCCGAGGGTGCGGTTCACGAAAATCTCGGCCAAGACGCGGATATCGGCCTCGCTTTGCGCATCGCCCCGCCGCGCGCGCACGATCATATCGGATGGCACCCCCATCACCCAATTGCTCAGCGTGGACCACATGACGGCCAGCGCGATCCAATACCAGATGCTGGAGAAAGACCGCAGGTCGATGACATCACGGGCAAGGTCTAAAAAATTCAATGTGATGCGCTCCAGGCCTCAAAATTTATGCTCAAATCGTCTTTGATGCGGACCTTATTCGCGCTTTGAGGCGGTTTCCAGCCTTGAGATATCATCTCTCATCTGCCACGCCTGTAACCCAGAGAGTTTTTCGAAGGTAAAGAGCATCGCCATGAGCACCAATCAGGCCCCCTATCCGCTGACCCGATTTCGCCGCCCGCGCGCCACACAGGCCCTGCGCAATCTGGTGCGTGAGACCGAAATCTCAGTGAATGACCTGATCTGGCCTGTCTTCGTGCGCGATGGCGAGGCCGTGGTCGAGCCTGTCTCCTCCATGCCAGGTGTGAACCGCCTGTCGATCGATAAGGTGGTCGAGGCCGCCCGCGAAGCCGCGGATCTTGGCATCCCCGCGATCTGCCTCTTTCCCTATACCGATGCCTCGAAAAAGACCGAAACCTGCGAAGAGGCATGGAACCCCGACAATCTGTCCAACCGTGCGATCCGCGCGATCAAACAGGCCGTGCCCGATATCGCGATCATGACGGATATCGCGCTCGACCCTTATAATTCCAACGGCCATGACGGGATCGTACGCGACGGGATCATCGTGAATGACGAAACCGTTGAGGCCTTGGTCAAAATGGCTCTGGCACAGGCTGAAGCGGGGGCGGATATTCTTGGCCCCTCCGATATGATGGATGGCCGCATTGGCGCGATGCGGGCCGCCTTGGAGGGCGCGGACCATACGAATGTGACGATCATGTCCTATGCCGCGAAATTCGCCTCGGCATTTTATGGGCCTTTCCGCGATGCGGTCGGGGCCTCGGGCGCGTTGAAGGGCGACAAGAAAACCTATCAGATCGATCCTGCCAATCGCGAGGAAGCGCTGCGCTGCGTGGAACGTGACCTCAGCGAAGGGGCCGATATGGTCATGGTCAAGCCGGGCCTGCCCTATCTCGATCTGTGCCGCGCGGTGAAAGACCGCTTTGGCGCGCCGACCTTTGCCTATCAGGTCTCGGGCGAATTCGCGATGATCAAGGCGGCTGCTGCCAATGGCTGGATCGATGGCGAAAAGGTCATGCTGGAAAGCCTGATGTCCTTCCGCCGCGCAGGCTGTGACGGTGTCCTGACCTATTTCGCCCCCGAGGTTGCGCGCATCCTCAACCGCTAGAGGCTTTGCCTTGGCCTACCCTCCTGCGCGCGGCTCACGGCAACTGTGCGAAACGCAGGACTGCGCTGATCGGCAAGAAGTCGCACCCAAGTCGGTTTTTGGCATGACAATCGGCTGGAAAAGGCCTAAACTCGGGGAAATCTTGGGCAAAAGACCCGAGAACCCCGAGGCATGACCTGAAATTTTTGAGGCGTATGAGCAGATGACCCAGTTTTCGCGGCGTAATTTCGTAGTAGGAGCGGCAGCCCTGCCGCTTGTAGCAGCTTGTGGCAATGGCGTGAATTCGCGGGCCTCGCAGCGCATTGATGCACGCGTGGATGCCGCCGTTGATTTCATGTATGACGAAGTGCCTGGCACGCAGGAGCTGGCTTTTAACGCCGCAGGCATGTTGGTTATGCCCCTGATCACCGAGGCCGGATTTGGCCTTGGCGGCTCATTCGGGCGTGGCGCGCTCAGGATCAATGGCGCAACGGTTGATTTCTACTCGGCGGTGGCGGGCAGCTTTGGCCTGCAGATCGGCGCGCAGCAATATGCCCATACCTTGTTCTTCATGACGCAAGACTCGCTGTCTGAATTCCGTTCCTCGAATGGATGGGCCGTTGGCGCGGATGTGCGCTATGCGATCAATACACGCGGCGGCTCCTTGGGGATTGATAGCAACACCCTGACCGATCCTGTTATCGCCGTGGTTTATGGCCAAGCGGGCCTGATCGCAGGCGCCTCGCTTGAGGGGATGCGCTATACGCGGATCATCCCGTAACAAATTCGATATTCGATGTTTTGGGCGTGCGGAGTGCTTTGCAATCCGCGCGCCTTTTCTTTAGCACAGATCATAACTCAAACGCTCATTTCTGAAGAAGACCGACTTTATGACCATTGCCCTGCGCTGGCTCCTCAGACTTGTAACCGCGACCCTTATTCTGGCTGTTCTCAGCGGAGCGGTGGTGTGGTGGATGGCATCACGCTCCCTGCCTGATTTCGAGGCGGATTGGACGGTTCAGGGCATCACCGCCCCTGTCGAGATTGTGCGTGCGCAATCCAGTGTGCCGCATATTTTCGGCGAAACTGATGATGATGTGCTCTTCGCGCTTGGCTTTGCCCATGCACAAGACCGCCTTTGGCAGATGCTGATGATGCGCCGCACCGCGCAAGGGCGTCTGTCCGAGTTGTTTGGGCCGCGCACCCTGCTGGCTGATGACTTGCTGCGCCGTCTTGACCTTGATGGCTATGCGAGCCGCTCTCTGGCCGCCCTCGACCCTGAGACGCGCACATCGCTCTCCGCCTATTCGGCAGGTGTGAATGCATGGCTCGGCCTTGTCAGCCAAGAGGCATTGGGGCGCGGCGCGCCCGAGTTGTTCCTGTTCGAGCCTGAAATCGCCCCATGGCGGCCTGCCGATAGCGTGGCGGTCAGTTTTGTGATGGCCCTGCAATTGGCGACCCATCACGAAGAAGAGGTGCTGCGTGCGCGAACCTCGCTGGCGCTTGGCGATCCAGCGCGGCTGGCCGATATCATGCCCGATGCGCCTGGAACGGGTGTGGCGGCCCTGCCTGAATATTCCAGCCTGTTTGACGCGCCCCTGCCCCGCTTTGCGGCCAATACCAGCCCGCCAGCCGACCCGCTCTATCCGACCCGCCCACGCGGGCTTGGCGGGGCCTCCAATGTCTGGGCGGCAGCGCCCGAGCGTTCCGCTGCGGGCGGCGCGCTTTTGGCCAATGACCCGCATCTTGGCCTCAGCGCCCCAACCATCTGGTATCTGGCCCGTTTGGAGCTGTCCTCAGGCGGGGTGATTGGCGCTACAATCCCGGGCATGCCCGCCATTATTGTGGGCCGTTCCGAGACTTTGGGCTGGGGCGTCACCGCCGCCTATATGGATGACATGGATTTCTTCGTGGAACAGGTGAACCCTGACAATCCTGAGGAATACCTGACCCCCAACGGCTATGAGAGCTTCGAGACCCGCCGCGAGATCATCGAGGTGGCCAATGGCGAGCCTGTGACCATCACCCTGCATTGGACAGAAAACGGGCCAGTCATTCCCTCCACGCATTGGAATTTGGGCAGCATCACGCCCGAGGGGCATGTGATGGCCCTGTCATGGACCGCATTGAGCGAGGCAAATACCTCTGTGCAAGCAGGAATAAACCTGATGCGCGCTCAAACTGTTGGTGAGGCTTTGCAAGCAGGGCGTGATATGGTGGCGCCTTCGCAAAACCTGACGGTGGTGGATGGGCAGGGCAATATTGCGCTGCAAACCATCGGCCATATGCCCCGTCGCATGGCGGGACATCAAAGCCAAGGGCGCATCCCTTCGCCGGGTTGGATCGCAGAAAACCGGTGGCGCGGGGTGAATACCTATTCCGCCAATCCCCGTTTCATCAACCCCGAGGGCGGGCTGGTCGGCAATACCAATAACAAGACCATTGATCGTGATTTTCCCCTCCATGTCAGTTTTTCTTGGGGCGATACGCAGCGTGTGACCCGTTGGGAGCGCCTGATGCAAAGCCGCCTTGTTCATACCCGCGACAGCTTTATCGATGCGCAGCTTGATACGGTCTCGGCGGCGGCTGTGAATGTGCTGCCCGTGATCGCGCGTGATCTGTGGTTCACGGGCCAAACCGCGCCCGATGGCACCCCTGAGCGCCGCCGCCAGCGCGCGCTTGCCCTGTTGGCGGAATGGGACGGCGATATGAACGAGCATCTGCCCGAGCCGCTGATCTATGCGGCATGGATGCGCGCCTTGCAGCAACGTCTGATCCGCGATGATCTGGGCCCGCTTGCCGATGAATACTGGCAATATGAGCCGCTTTTTCTTGAAAGGGTCTTTCGTGATATCGATGGTGCCTCGGTCTGGTGCGATGTCCGTCAATCCTCGGTGATCGAGACTTGCACCGATATCGCAAGAACGGCTTTGGATGACGCCTTGCAGGAACTTGAAGAAGCCTATGGTCCCGCCTTGGAAAGCTGGCGTTGGGGCGCGGCCCATGAGGCGGTGCATGCCCATCAGGTTCTGGGCGATACATCGCTGTTTTCATGGATCGTGAATATCACCCAGCCCACAGGCGGTGGCGATTTCACCCTGAACCGCGCGGCCACCTCGGGCGAAGGCCCCACCCCCTATCGCAACACCCATTCCGCGGGCTATCGCGGGGTATATGACCTTGCTGATCCCGACTCGAGCGTGTTCATCACCGCAACCGGCCAATCGGGCCATCCCTTCAGCCGCCATTATGATGATCTGGGCGAGCTGTGGCGGCGCGGGGAATATATTCCGATGTCGCTGGACCCCGATCTTGCGCGCGCGGGTAATCTGGGTGTGAGCACGCTTACCCCGCGCTAGCGGGCGGCTGAGGTTAAAGCGTTACAAACGCTCGAACACCTCTTGCTGGCGATCTGTCCAATTGACCGTCAAATGGGTGCTCTGCTCGCCCTGCTCCTCGGCCTCGACAACGCCCTGCTCATAGAGCCACGCGCGTTTGCGCCCCTCACTATGGGTAAGGTCCAGCTCGCTGATATGGCGCGGCGGCGAGAGCAGGCCTTTGACCGCGCCAAGAAGCTGGTCCAGCCCCTCCCCCGTGATGGCCGAGAGCGCGAAGACCTCGTGTTTACGCTCGGCCGTATTGACCAGCCCGCCGCGCGCCTCCTCCGAGAGAAGATCGATCTTGTTCCAGACCTCGATCATCGGCGTGTCACGGTTGACCCCGAGATCGGCCAGAATAGCCTCGACATCGCGGGCCTGTTCGGCGGTTTCTTTATGGGCGATATCGCGCACATGCACGATCAGATCGGCATCCAGCACTTCTTCCAATGTCGCGCGAAAGGCCGCCACAAGCTGGGTGGGCAGATCCGAGATAAATCCAACCGTATCCGACAGGATCACCTCGGTGCCATCAGGCAGTTTCACGCCGCGCATTGTCGGGTCCAGCGTGGCGAAAAGCATGTCTTTCGCCATCACCTCTGCGCCCGTTAGACGGTTGAAAAGAGTTGATTTTCCTGCATTGGTATAGCCCACTAGCGCCACGATCGGAAATGGCACTTTCTTGCGTGCCGAGCGGTGCAGGCTTCGGGTTTTGACGACCTTGGCCAATTGGCGGCGAATGCGGTTCACCGCGTCATCAATCGCGCGGCGGTCCGCCTCGATCTGGGTTTCACCAGGGCCGCCCACAAAGCCCAAACCACCCCGCTGGCGCTCCAGATGGGTCCATGCGCGCACCAGACGGGTGCGTTGATAGCTCAGCGCTGCCAGTTCGACCTGCAACACACCTTCGCGGGTGGCAGCGCGATCGGCGAAAATCTCCAAGATCAGGCCGGTGCGGTCCAGCAATTTGACCCCCCATGCCTTTTCGAGATTGCGTTGCTGCACAGGCGTCACATGCCCGTCGATCAGGACAAGACCTGCCTCATGCTCTTCGATCTGCTGCTTGATCTCTTCGATCTTGCCGCTGCCAAACAAAAAGCCTGCATGCATTTTGGGAAGGCGCACGACCTGAGAGCCCACAACCTGAAGGCCAGGCAAGGCTGCGGCCAGTGCCACGGCTTCGTCGAGTGCGGGGCCTGCATCGCGCCGCGTTCGGTCTGAGGTGATATCGGGATGAAGAACGACCGCCCGCGTCGGGTCCTCCTCCGAGGTCCCGGTCAGCAGTTTGTCGCTCACTCTTCCCCGTCGTAAAGGCTGATTGGCTGCGCAGGCATCACTGTCGAGATTGCGTGCTTATAGACCAGTTGAGACTGTCCATCGCGGCGCAGCAGGACGCAAAAATTGTCAAACCACGTGATCACACCTTGCAGCTTGACGCCATTGATCAGAAAGACCGTTGCCGGAACCTTGTTCTTACGCACATGGTTGAGGAAGGCATCCTGAAGGTTTTGCTTGCTTTCGGCCATTTTATTTTCGCCTTGTCATTGTTCGCACCGCTTAGCGCGGCATTTTGCGCTTAAGGCGTAATATGTAGCGACATTTGAATAAATTCCACCCCGAATGGCATCGTCAGCGTGGAAAATGCGACAAATGCATCACGCCCGCCAAAATCCGGGGTTAAACAGCGCAATCAGAACCAGCGTTTCGATCCGTCCCAGCACCATCGCGAAGGATAAAAGCAGCTTGGCCGCATCCGATAGCTTGGCATATGAGATCGGCGCACTGCCCGCAACGTCCGCCAAAGGCCCCGTGGTGGTCAGGGCCGAGATGGTCAGAATGATCGATTCCTCGAAATTGAGGCCTGTGGCCGCAAATAGTGCCGAGATGCTCGCCATCGACAGGATGAAAAGCATGAAGAAAATCCAAGCAATATAGGCCCCTTCGCGGCGGATGCGCCGCCCCAGACGCCCCGCGCCTGCCACCGAATGAGGATGGATCAGTTTGCCCATCTCGCGCAGCCCGTGCTTGTAAAGCGCATAGACCCGCAGCAGCTTGACCCCGCCTGCCGTGGTCGCCACGCCCCCCCCCATCAGCGCGAGGCCCACAAGGATCAAACCGGGCGTCTGCAAGCCCGACCATGTTCGCGCATCCGACCAACTCTCGGAGACGAACCCCGTGGTGGTCAGGAAGGACATGACCGAAAAGACCGAGCCCCAAAGCGCCGAGATCGCCCCAGAGATATTGCCCAACTCATCCACCTCCAGCGCGGCGGTCCAATGCCGCGTGAAAAGCAAGGTGGGCAGCAGCACAATCGCCAGTATCGCCAAGCGCAGCTCACGGTCCCGCGAAACGCGCAGCACCCATTCCTTCCCAAAACGGGTGGTGAAGCTGTGGCGCGACAGCGCAAAGACGAAGAATAGGAAGATGAACATCTCGCCCGCGACGCTCAACTGGCTGCCCGACACCCCGCCCGAGGCCGTAATGCCCGAGGTCGACATCGTCGACATTGCAAATATCGCAGCCGATAAGGGCTGATCGCCCGCGATGATCAGCAAGGCCCAAAGCGTGGCCGTCAGCCCGATATAGACGGGCCCAAGTTTCAACGCGTTTCTCAGCAGGCGGTCACTGGCCGAGGCCGTGCGTATCTGCGAAAAGGACCCGCCGATCACCCCTTGTCTCTGCGCCTCGGATGTCACCTCGAACCCGCCCAGATTAAGCGGCGCAAAGACCGCGACAGCCGTCACCCAGATCAAAAAGCCGCCAAACCACCCCACCACGCCGCGCCACATATGCACGGCAGGGGCAAGGCGATCAGGCGCGAAAACCGAGGCGCCTGTTGTGGTCAGGCTCGAGACCATTTCGACATAGGCATTGAGAAAACTGGTCGTGCGCACGGCCGCGTCCAAAGGCACGGCCAGCATGATCGGCAGGGCCATATAGGCCAGCAAAAGCCCCACAAGATGCTGCCGCGCCGAGGCGCGGGCTTCGATATTCTGGGTCGCGAACCCCACCAAAGCCGTCAAAATCAGAAACAGGATCGAGGAATAGAAAAACACCCTTGAGCTGAAATGATCGTCCTGCGCCAAAGCCACAATTGCAGGCAGCAGCATCGCCAAGGATGACAGCCCCATCAGGACCACGACAAAGGGGAGCTTTGCGAGGTAACGGCCCATAATGATTTAGAAAAAGTCGATCGAGACCTGCAGCAGCGTCTCGACCGCCGGCACGTCCTCGGCCAATGCAAAGATCACAAGCGCATCGCCTTCCTCAAGGCGGGTTGAGCCCGATGGCCGGATCACCTTGCCCGCTTTTTGCACCGCCCCAACCAGCACGCCTTCGGGGAAATCGATATCGCGGATTTGGCGGCCTGCGATATTGGACGTCTTGAGCACCTGTGCCTCGATGATCTCGGCCTCGGCATCGCCAACCGAATAAAGGCCGCGCACCCGCCCATGGCGGATATGGCGCAGGATCGAGCTGACGGTGGTCGAGCGCGGGTTCACATAGGCATCAATATCTAGCGGCCCCATCAAGGGCACCATGGTCGGGTCATTGACCAAGGCGATGCTCATCTTGGTGCCCGAAGATTTCGCGCGCACCGAAGCCAAAAGATTGGTTTTATCATCATCCGTGACGCAAAGAACGGCATCGGCCTTGGACACGCCCGCCTCTTTCAGGATGTCCATATCCAGCCCGTCGCCATGCAGCACAATCGTCCGCTCAAGCGCGTCGGCGGCAATCTCGGCGCGGCCACGATCCATCTCGACCACGCGGCAGCGCATGCGGCGCGAGGATTGCTCCAGCTTGCGCGCAACAGTCAGGCCGACATTGCCGCCGCCGATGATGATCACCCGCTCCTGCTCCTGCCGCGCTTTGCCGAAAATTTCCAAGGTGCGGTCGCTATCCTCGACATGGGAAAAGACGTAAATCTGATCCCCCGCGAAAAGCTGGTCACCGGGTTCGGGGGCAAACAAACTGCCTTGGCGGCGCACGCCCACCACCAGCGCGCGCAAGGTCGAAAACAGCTCGGAGAGTTGGCGCAAGGGCGTGTTCAGGATCGGGCAATCCTCGGCCAGTTCGATCCCCATCAATTGCGCCTCTCCCCCTAGGAAGAAGACCGTCTCGAAGGTCGTGGGCGAGGCCAGCCTGCGCAACGCGGCCTCGGCCACCTCGCGTTCGGGGCTGATCACCACATCGATTGGCAATTCATTGCGGCTGTAAAGACTGGAATAGCTTTCATTGAGATAGCTTTGCGCCCGCAAACGCGCGATTTTGCGCGGCACGCCAAAGACCGAATGGGCCACCTGACAGGTGACCATATTCACTTCATCGGAATAGGTGGCAGCAATGACCATATCGGCATCGCGCGCGCCTGCACGGTCCAGCACATCAGGATGCGAGGCATAGCCCGTCAGGCCCTGCACATCCAAAGTGTCGGTTGCACGACGCACAAGATCGGGGTTGTTATCAACCACCGTCACATCGTTGTTTTCACCAGAGAGTTGTCTCGCGATTTGCCAGCCGACTTGGCCTGCGCCGCAAATAATGACCTTCATGTGCCTTCTGCCCGAACGGTCCAGCTAAGATGCTCTGAATGGCAGAAGCAGCGCGGGGCGTCAATCATGCTTGGAAAGACCCGCGCCAAGGCTCCGATCACTCTTCGATTTCGACCTGCGCCACACGGGCCCCTGATTTATTGGTTGTGACCACGCCAAGCGATTTCAATTTGCGGTGCAACGCGCTGCGCTCCATCCCCACAAATGCGGCGGTGCGCGAGATATTCCCGCCAAAGCGGTTGATCTGTGCCATCAGGTAATGACGCTCGAACAATTCGCGCGCCTCGCGCAAGGGCAAGGTGGTCAGCGTGGCCGAAAGCGCCACATCCTCGCCCTCCGCGCTGCCAGCCTCCTCGGTCTGGCCAGGCAGGTCCTTGGCGTCAATCGGGCCTGTGCCATCGCCAAGGATCAAGACGCGCTCGATCATATTGCGCAATTGGCGCACATTTCCGGGCCAACGCATGGTCTGCAGCATCGCTTTGGCATCCTCGCCTAGCTCGCGCAGCGGCAGGCCCTGTTCGCGGTTGAATTGTTCGATGAAATATTGCGCCAAAAGCGGGATATCCTCGCGGCGCTCCTCAAGGCTTGGCACATCAATCGGCACAACATTCAAACGGTGGTATAATTCCTCACGGAAGGTGCCCGCCTCAATCTCGGCTGGCAGATCATGGTTCGTCGAGGACAGCACCCGCAAATCTACCCGCACTTTCGAGGTGCCACCAACCCGCTGAAACGCCTGATCAACAAGGACACGCAGGATTTTGGATTGCGTGCCATAAGGCATCTCGCCCACTTCATCGAAATAGACCACACCGCCATTGGCCTGCTCCAAAAGCCCCTGCTCTACCCCGCGTTCGGGGCTTTCGCGACCAAAGAGGACCACTTCCATCTGCTCAGGCGCGATCGAGGCAGAGTTTACCGTCACAAACGGCCCGTCCGAGCGGTTGGAATTGGCATGGATATAGCGCGCGGCCACTTCCTTGCCGCTGCCCGCGCCGCCTGTCAGCATCACGCGACCATTGGATTTGGTGACCTTATCAAGCTGCAATTTCAGGGCCTTGATCGCAACCGATTGCCCGATCATCTCCGAGACCCGCGTCTCGCCGCGCTTGAGCGAGGAGTTCTCGCGCCGCAGTTTCGAGGCCTCCATCGCGCGGCGGATCACCACCAGCAATTGGTCGATATTGAAGGGCTTTTCGATGAAATCATAAGCGCCTTGTTTGATCGCAGCCACCGCGATCTCGATATTGCCATGGCCCGAGATAATCACGACGGGGATATCGGGATTATCGCGTTTCACGGTTTTCAGGATGTCGATGCCATCCATATTGCTGTCTTTGAGCCAGATATCGAGGATCATCAGGCTGGGGGCCTCGGATTGCAGCTCTGCCATGCAGTCATCGGAATTGCCCGCCATACGGGTCGAGAACCCTTCATCACGCAAAATATCGCAGATCAATTCACGAATATCGCGTTCATCATCGACGACCAGAATGTCCGACATCAGTTTTTCCCCTTGGTTTCGACAGGCTGTGGCAGAATGATCTGGGCCGCCGCACCGAAATGCGCCCCTTCATGGAAGGGTTTTGCGTCCAGAAGATCCAGCGTGCCGCCATGCTCTTCTATGATTTTCTTTACGATTGGCAGGCCAAGCCCCGTGCCCTTGTCGCGTGTGGTGACATAGGGCTCAAACAACTTGGCGCGGTCTTCTGGCAATCCGATGCCATTATCCTCAATCAGGATACGCACCAATTGCGCGTCGCGCTCCATGCGCACATGAATTTCTGGCGCAAACCCTTCAGGCGCGCCTTTTTCCT
>ENA-OUOG01002851-OUOG01002851.1-marine-metagenome-genome-assembly--contig:-NODE-2851-length-17175-cov-4.222365_pt1 | contig 17175 bp, 16 predicted proteins | sample MGYA00248635_ERZ508505 | MGnify/ENA primary metagenome ERZ508505 (study PRJEB26176, sample SAMN06267871) | marine metagenome | isolation source: Saanich Inlet, British Columbia, Canada | place: Pacific...
GCGCTACCCAAACTAGAGTTGAGCGATAAGATGAATGCGTTTTTCGCATGGGGTCTTATTTATGTGGCTTGGTCTTTTACTATTTTTTATTGGGCTGGTAATGCCGCCGGAAATAGGGCTCTGAGTATTGGTGACAACCCTTTAGGGCAGAGTGACATATGGGGTGTCATTGGTTTCTTGCCGGGATTGCCGAGTATTATCATTTCACCTGTTGTTTTATTCATTGGTGCTCGAGCCGCGTTTAAGTTGATTAAAAAATAGAATTATATTTGTGTAAGTAAAAAGGAGATTAAGTATGACTGTAATGGTGAGCGTAGAATTTAAGTTTAAGCCCGAAGCCGCTGAAGCGGCGATTGAAGGGTTAAAAAGTGCCTTGCCCGAAACACGCGGTTTCAAGGGATGCCTCGACCTTAAGTCATATTTTGAAGCAGAGACTTCCTCGCTTTTACTCATTGAGCTATGGGAAAGTGCGGCCGATCAGCAGGCCTATCTTGCCTGGCGGGCAGAGACGGGTGCGCTCGATGGTTTGGCCGACGTGCTTGTTGCGGCCCCCATTTTTCGCACCTTCGACATTCGCGACGATATTTAGACCACTTTAATATCTGCTCTAGGCGTCGCGTCATTTAATAGAAAATACGCAAAATGCCATTTAGCCCCCCATAATCTCTATGAATGCGTAGAATATTAATCTAATATATACGCAATAAATAGTTTTGGGAGACGTTTGATATGAAAACGGATGTGTTGGTTGTTGGTTCTGGTGCAGGCGCTTTAGTGTCGGCCTTAACGGCGCGCCTTGGGGGTGCCGACGTAACGATCATCGAAAAAAGTGATGAAATTGGTGGTACATCGGCGATGTCTGGCGGTGGCATCTGGATCCCCAATTCTCATTATGCCCAAGCAATGGGCGTCGATGATAGCACCGAGGAAGCCTATGATTACATGAAGGCGGTTATTGGCGATCAGGTTGAAGATGATCGCATACGCGCGTTTGTTGAAGAGGCGCCCCGGATGCTCGAATTTCTGGATGCGAATACACGCCTTAAGTATGAGCCTTATCCCTATCCAGATTATTATCCGGAGCAAAAAGGCGGCAAAACAGGTTTTAGAACCCATTCGCCCATGCCGATGCATGCGAAAAATTTAGGGGCGCTGTTTTCTAAATTACGGGCGACCCCAGCCCAGTCTACGGTTAACGGCATTTCAATCACATTTTCCGAGGGGCGTGCATTTTTAACTCAAGCACCTGGTTGGAAGTTCACTATTTTTAAGATGATGGCGCGCTATTTCTTGGATATTCCCTCGCGTTTAAAAGGTAAGCGTGATCGTCGCCTCACATTAGGTAATGCGCTCGTTGGCCGTTTGCTGTGGTCGGTCAAGGAAATGAAGATTCCACTTTTAACTGAAACAAGTTTTAAAAAGTTGATCGAAACCGATGGTCGTGTCACGGGTGCGGTTATCGAGCGCGACGGTAAAGAAGAAACGATTACAGTTTCTAAAGGTGTCGTGTTTGGGGCAGGAGGCTTTGAACATAATCAAGAAATGCGGGAGAAATATTTGCCGCAACCATCAAGCGGTGAATGGTCGGGATCGCAGCGTAATAATACGGGAGACGCTATCCGCGGTGGCGAAGAAGTTGGCGCCAAAATGACATTGATGAAACATGCGTGGTGGGCACCATCTATAAAAGTACCTGGTTGGCCACAACCTTTTGTCTTGTTTGCTGAGCGGTCGCTGCCTGGTTTGGTTATTGTTAATACCGATGGTCTGCGCTTTAGCAATGAAGCGGCGCCTTATCTTGAGTCTGGCTTATCTATGTATGAGAACGATAAGAATATCGTTAGTGTACCGTCATATATTGTGTTTGATGCAAACTTCAGACAAAAATTTCCATTAGGTCCTTTAGGGCCAGGTTATGCGTTTCCTGATGCGGCGCTTCCTGGGGCTGTTAAGAAAATTCTGGTCAAGGCAGAAACGCTGGACGAGCTCGCTGAGAAAGTTGGGTTGAACGCAGAGAATCTAAAAGAGACAGTCCGCCGTAATAATGAATATGCTGTTACGGGTAAGGATACTGAATATGGTCGTGGCGATAGCTATTACGATAAGTTTTATGGTGATAGCCGCACATCGCCTAACCCGTGTATCGCACCTATTGATAAGGCTCCTTACTATGCTATTCCTGTTTACCCAGGAGACATTGGTACTAAGGGTGGTTTACATACAAATGCGCGAGGGCAAGTCGTGCGCGAAGACGGCTCACCAATTGAGGGGCTCTATGCGATCGGCAATTCATCGAGCTCTGTGATGGGCGATAAATACCCTGGCGCTGGCGCAACGATTGGGCCAGCAATGACATTTGGATATGTTGCGGCGCGCCACATAACGGGTCAGAACTAGTTGAACAATACTATTTTGGGTCTGGTTTTTTGGTTCTAGGATTTTTAGTTTACCAAGGCGTAAATGTAGGATCCTTAATCTCGGAGATATCTTGTGCGCGCGTTGCAATGCGGGGCAGGTGCTCTGGGTGAGGAAACACCCAATATTGACCATTTTCAATTGCTTTGAATGTTACCTCTGCAATAGCTTCTGGTGTAAGCCCGATATCTTGCATATTGGCATGAAGATAATCTAATAGTGTTTGTGTCTCATCGCCAAGCGCTTCTTGCTTTGCAGCTTGCATAATCGGTGTAGCGACGGGACCAGGCGCCAGAACGGAAACGGATACGTTCGTGTCATTCTCCATTTTAAGCTCGTAATCGAGTGTTTCGCTCAGGGCGATGACACCATGCTTCGATGCATTATAGGCGCCAAAAAGCGGGCTTGGAATAAGGCCAGCTAAAGAAGATGTATTAACAATGCGCGATGGGGTGTCTTGAGTGCGCATTAAAGGTACGAAGGTCCTTATAACGTGGAAAGCACCCATGAGGTTTACATTAATTACGCGCGAAAATTGCTCGGCATCTTGCTCGCAAACCTTGCCTGGGATCATGATGCCGGCATTATTAAAAACGAGATCTACTGTTTGATAGCGACTGAAAATATTCTGGGCTGCGTCCGTGACTGATGCAAAATTGCTGACGTCGACGCTAAGATAATCTGCTTCGGGAAGTTCCTGGGCTATATGGCTCGGCGCTACGGGCTCCTTATCAAGAATGATGACCTGATATTCCCGCTGCGCCGAAGCCTTGGCAAGAGCAAAACCGATGCCGCTACCACCACCGGTGATGACAACGTTTTTGCACCCCATTTATTCGGCTGCGCCTTTTTCTTCCCACGGGTCACGAATGGTGCCTTTGGAAATATATTTTCCATTAACTCGATCTTGAAATGATTTTGCTTTCTCGCGCGGGTTATAAAACTGTTCATACCAAATGCGTGCTTTAGCAAAAGGCCCATCGCCAACAACTTGCATAATTTGGAAGCAGGGGCGCTTATTCGCCCATACATCGAAGTCTTGCATGAACGCGAGGCGGCTACCTTCTTGATATTCACGCGCCGACTTAACATCGTCATCATTGGCCACGTCATTGCTCGATTTAACTAATAATGCATGCCACGCACGCACGGTGCCGTCTTCAACAGGTGTGTGAGTGATGAGCATGAGCGAGGGGTAGAAGCCCAACATGCGCGACATTAATATGCCAGGGCCTGTATACCATGTCTCGTTTGTTAATACGTCATCCGACAAGGTGCGGTGCCCCGCGGCCAAAAGTTGCGATACGACATGGCCTTTAAACTCGGTTTCAAAATATTGCATATCTTGTGAGCCATGGATCGGCCCGAGATGTGCCTTGTCTGTAATGTTATCAATAATTTCTTGTGGGTGACATTCAAGAATGCCCAAATGGTCGAGCTTCCAGTTTACCCAAGCTGTATCTTCCCATTCAGGAAGTGCAGGGAGATCGTAATCTGGTGCTCCGTTTTCTTCATCATACCAAATAAAAATACATCCGCCCCACTCTTGGGCAGGCCAAGACTTAATGCAGGCTTTTTCTGGAATAGGGGCTGGTGAATAAGGGATTTCATCGCATTGGCCTTCGGCATTGAAGCGCCATCCGTGGTAAGGGCATCGTATGGCATCACCATCAATTTGTTTGCCATCCATGACGATGTATGATGTATCGTTATTCGCAAAATGGGTGCCCATATGTGGGCAATAAGCTTCCATGACGACAACGCGGCCGCTTTCGCCGCGATACAAGACCATGTCTTGACCAAAATACCTGATTGCCTTTGGTTTATTAGTGGCTTCATTTGCTTCACCAATCATGAACCACCCGCGCGGGAAGGTGAACTCACCTAAGCCATATTCTGCTGTCGTCGCCATATTTATATTCCTTCGTTTTCTAGTTAAGCAGCTTGCTCAAGCTCATCTTTTGTCAATGGGCAAATCACGCCCTCGTCGGCGTCGATGTGAGCAACGCAGCGATTGCATGAAATGCAACTCGACTCTTCTTTCTTGCCAGTGGCATAAAGTGTTGGTAAGTCGGGTTCGCGAATTAACGCCCGCCCTAAAACAATGGTGGCAAAGCCTTCTTCCATCACTTTGTTAAAGCTGGAGAGAGACTTCACGCCCCCAACCAAGCCAACAGGAAGGCTAACAGCATCTTTAATGCGCTTTGCTTGTTCCATGAAGTACATCTCTTCAAACGGCATATCTGGAAAATTGCGCGCAGCTAATGTATAAACCATGCGCTTGATGAAGCTTTTTTGCATTTTAATAAGTGGTTTAATTGGTGACTGCCCTCTGAAAAAATACATTGGGTTACGTGAGCTAAAACCGCCCGTTAAAACAATCATGGACGCTGCGCCTTCTTGGTCGACCATTTTGGCCGCTTCTATCGCGTCTTCATTTGTCAGTCCGCCTTTAAAGCCATCGGTAACATTCATCTTAACAATCACGGGAATGTCAGGACCGATCATTTCGCGAACTTTTTGGATCGCCATGCGGGCAAATCGTGAGCGGTTCTCGATCGAACCACCCCAGCGATCCTTACGTTTGTTAACGGCAGGGCAAAGAAATTGACTGAATAAATAGCCGTGGCCCATGTGCAGTTCTATAATGTCAAAACCTGCCTCAACAGCGCGCGCAGCGGCACTACCATAATCATCGATAATGGTGAGGATGTCGGCATCGCTCATCGGGCGAATAAATGGAATGCCAGAGAATAGACCATATAGGTTAAGCCCATATGATGCCCCTTTGGAAAACGGCTTTGTTGAATTGCCCGCAAAATTTGTTTGCATGCCGCAATGGGCAAGCTGTATCGAGGCTGCCGCGCCGTGGCTTTTGATGCGTGCGGTTACTTTTTTAAGGCTTTCGATGACATGGTCTTCTTTCATGCACATTTGATCATCGAAGGTGCGGGCGTCTGAATTAACCGCGCCATAAGCCACGGTAACGATGCCTGATCCGCCCGCAGCGTAGCGCTCATGAAATTCGGCAAATTTCTCTCCGGGAACACCGCCACCCGTAAGGCCCTCGAATGTTGCAGCTTTGGCAATTCTGTTTTTGATTTTAAGTTTTCCCAATTTCCATGGCTTAAACGGCGACGGGACTTTTGTAGCGGGAGTGGTTCTTTTTGCAGCCATTGGGGCGCCTCCTGAGGATGAGCTATATTATTAACATCTTAATAGATAATGCAGTTGAGTTTCCAGTCTTATTAATAAAAAAACCTCAGTATTTTGTTATTATCTTATAATATTAGTTGTAATTATCTCTGATTGCGTAAATATGAGCATAATATTCTACGCATTCCTCGAGTTTAGCCGCTCATGATGAAAAGCTAAAATAGATCTCGGGTAATTTAGAGGGAGCTGCTAAAGCAGCACGAAGAGAGGGTCACTTATGCAGGGTTCTGATGCAAATAAGAATGTAGGACAGTCGAGTGAGGGCGATGCAGTCGAGAATAAGGCGTATATTTGGTACGTACTCGCCATGATGTTGCTTCTTTATATGATGAACATCATTGACCGCTATGTTGCTTCCGGTCTTTTGGAGCGTATTAAACAAGATTTTCAGGTTTCTGATAGTTACATGGGGTTTTTAGTCGGGCCGGCCTTTGCCATCATTTATACTAGTCTGGCATTACCGATTGCTCGCCTTGCTGATAGAATAAGCCGCATCAAGATTATTGTAACGGGCGCTCTGGTCTGGAGCATGTTTACAGTCATGAGTGGTTATACAAACACGCCGGAAACTTTCGCCCTCGCGAGGTTAGGTGTTGGTGTTGGAGAGGCTGCGTTTTTTGCACCGGCGATTTCTTTGTTATCAGACTATTTTTCACCTGGCCGACGTGCATTTGCCTTTGCTATTCTAAACTTTGGTGTTTATTTCGGTCAGATCATCGGTCTCGTTGGCGGTGCTGCAATCGCTGATGCTTATCATTGGCGTGTGGCTTTTATCGTGCTCGGCGCTCCTGGTATTTTCTTAGCTATCATTGCGCTATTAACGATACGTGAACCCCTGCGGGGGCGCTTGGATGGTCTTGATAAGGCAGCTTCAACGGCGACCATGTCATTTGCGGCGGCACTTCGAGCTCTGTTTTCTAAGAAAAGCTTTCGCTATATTATTCTCGGTACCGCATGTGGTGGTTTTGCCGGTTATGGTTTTGGGATTTGGGCGCCGACACTTTTTGCGCGTGCGTTCGAGTTAACCCTAACAGAAGCAAACTCGCGCTATGGCATTCCCTCAGTTGTCTTTGGGTTAACGGGCGCGGTTATCATTGGTATCGTATGCGATAAATTAAGCGCGCGCGACGACCGTTGGCCAATTCGATTGTCTGCCATTGGTGTTTTTGGTTCAATGATTTTCATGTTTGCCATGTGCTTTGCACCCAATGCTAGAATTGCAACGCTGATGACAATACCAGCAGGTCTTCTCGGTGGTGGTTGGGTTATTGGTGTTCAGGCTTCGTTACAAGACTTGCTACCGTCACGCTTGCGCGCAACAGGAACTGCTTTTTGGGGGTTTGGTTTAACCTTTGCCGGATTGGCTTTGGGCGTGCAGTTTGCAGGGTTGATGATGGATGGTTTGAGTGCTCAGTTCGGTGATGATGCTATTCGCTATGCTTTGGCGGCCACGCTTCTCGCGTGCATCCCGAGCGCATTTTTCTTAATGATGGCGACCAAGACCCATGCCCAAGACAGACAAGCATTTGTCGATGAGGCAAAAGCAGAAGTAGAACTCGCGTAAACAGTCTTGTTTAATCTAGATAGGCGAGGGACAACATTTCTGCTGACAAGGCAGGGCGTTCAACATGCTCAATTTCGATTGTTGCCCCTAGCCGCGTCATGCGCTTTTGTGGGCGACTGTCATCTACTTCTAGGACGCTAAAACGTGCGCGGATACGGCTGCCGCATTTTACTGGCTCAACAAAGCGCACGCGATCTAAGCCGTAATTCAGGCTCATAGATATGCCATCCACCATCGGCAAGCATTCACGAGCAAAATTAGCTAAAAGTGATAGGGTTAGAAAGCCATGGGCGATTGATGTCCCAAAGGGAGTTTCTGCCGCCGCGCGATCGGGGTCCATATGAATGAAATAGACGTCACCCGTTAGGTTTCCAAAAGTTGAGATCATGTCCTGCTCGACGGTTAACCAGTCCGAACAAGAGATTTCTTTGCCCACAAATGATGGATAATAATCAAGGTCAACCCGTGAGCCGATGGGCAAGCCATCTTTGTCATTTTCAACTGCCACAATAAACCTCCTTATTTGGTGTTTTCTCTAAAAGTAATAAGAACCACCATTTGCTGCTAAAATGCTTCCTGTTACATATGACGCGTCATCGGAGAGCAAATAAGCAACGGCAGCGGCGATTTCGCTTGGATTCGCCATACGTCCCAGCGGAATTGCATTTTCCATGCTGGTAATCCATTCTGCTGGAATGCCCTGCATAACAGGTGTGTCTGTGGGGCCAGGCGCCACAGCATTGACCCGAATATTACGCGGTGCAAGTTCGCGTGCAAGTTGGCGTGTGAGCCCAACCAATGCTGTTTTAGATGTCACGTAATGCGGCGAACCTTCTCCCGATTGGGCTGAGGTCGAAGAAATGTTAACGATCGCGCCACCTTTATTATCTTCGGCCATAATTCGTGTGAGTTCCCGACACACATAGAATGGCCCGTTTAAGTTGACGTCCATAACCGCTTGCCAGCCTTTGTCTTCCATGTGGATGAGATGGTCCACCATCACCGTTGGTGTCTCGCCATTTGCGAGTTGTTCATTGCGTTTGCCCATTGCATCGTAGAAGGCGTCTGATCCATCGCCATCAGCACGGCCAATACCCGCATTGTTAACGGCAAAGTCCAGTTGACCAAATGTGTCACGTGCGGTGCGAATGGCTTTGATAACAGCCGCGCTATCTCCGACATTTGCGCCTAGAGCTAGATGCACATCTGGGTTTGGCAATGTGTCGATTACTTTCTGAGCGCTCTCGACGTTTAGGTCTATGGCCGCGACGCGTGCGCCGTCTTGTGCAAGTCGGGTAACGATTGCCGCGCCAATACCTTGACCTGCGCCTGTGACGATTGCAGTTTTTCCGTTCAGTTTCATAGTGTTTCCTCTAAAATTCAAAATGTTTAGGCGCTATATTAAAAGCGGCAGGTTTAAGATGGAACGTAAAGTTCGTTTGTTTTACCGCCGTCTACAGGTATTGTGGCGCCCGTTACGTAGCTAGAGAGATTGCTGGCCAAGAAAACGGCCACATCTGCTACTTCCTTTGGGTTACCGATACGCCCCATTGGGTTGGCGTTGGCAATCGCTTCTCCTGCTTTGGGGTCAGCCTTAAAGTAGGCTTGCGTTCCAGGTGTCATGATAGGGCCGGGGGTAATCGCATTAACACGAATATTTTGGCGGGCGCCTTCAGTCGCTGCGGAGCGTGTGAAATGCAGGACCGCAGCTTTTGCTGAGGCGTAACCGGACATGCCTTGCATAGCCCGCTCACCATTAATGGAGGCAAGGTTAATGATTGACCCCCCTGTTGCCGCCATGTGTTTCATAGCTGCTTGCGTGCCGATGTAAGTCGCATCAAGGTTAATTTCAAAGTTTTTGCGGAAGTCACTTAAGCTTGTGTCTGCAATCATGCCGTAACCCACATGGGGCGCATTATTTACTAATATGTCGAGCCCGTGCTGTGCGGCCACTGTGTCGATGAGGTTTTGCCATGCGTTTGTATCAGCAATATCGAGGCAATGGGCTTCGCATTTGCCGCCGGCGTTCGATATGGAGGCTAGCGTCTCGTCAAGTTTGGCTTGCGTGCGGGCGCAGATAATGACGTGCGCGCCTTCTTCAGCAAAGCGCATCGCGATGGCGCGGCCGATGCCGTCACTGCCGCCGGTAATAATTGCTGTGCGTTTATCTAAAAGCCCCATTGTCATGTCCCCCTCTGGTGAGTTTCGCTATATTACTAAAAATAATAAAAATAGATTTTATCAAATTAGGTTAGATTGCGTAAAAAATAAACCATGAAAATACGCATTTAACGCTTCTATTTTCATTGAAATCTCTATCTGCGTAATATAGCATGGAAAAAATTAACATGAGCAAGAGATGATATGGCTGAAGTTGATAGCATAACCGCAGAATTAATGGCTAATGGTGCGCCTTTTGAAGTGATCGATTTGGTGTTAAATGGCACGGATCAGCGTGTTTTTAAGAATGCGCCTGATAATTTAAATGGGCTTATTGATACGGCGCGCGCTCATGGTGAAAAAGAGTTCGTCATCCATAATGAAAGGCGGCTCTCATATACTGACTTTATCGACGAGGCTGAGCATCTTGCTGCGTGGTTAGTGCGGGAAGGGCAGGTTCAGCCTGGCCAGTCCGTTGCCTTGGTTATGCGCAATTCCATCGAATGGCTGCAATCTTTTGTGGCGATTATTCGCGCAGGCGGGGTGGCTGTTTTGGTTAATAGCCGTAATGAACCTGAAAACTTAAAATCGGCGCTCGATGATACAGATTGCCGTTTCATGTTTTGCGATGCAAAGCGTTATGATGCCTTGCGTAGTGTGGGGTGTGATTTGCCAGCGTTGGTCAGTGAGCCATGTGCGGGGCAAATGCAAATCTGTGATGCGATCGCGGCGAAAATGCCATATGAGGCTGTCCATGTTGATAGTGACGCGCCGGCTTGTATGTTTTTTACGTCCGGCACCACGGGCCGCGCTAAAGCTGCCGTTGTTTCTCACCGTAGCCTAATTACAGGGACGATGAATACGCAATTAGCGATGGCAGAGAGTTTTGCCAAAATAGCCAAGACCTACAATATTACAGTTGAAGAGCTGAAGAAGCACATCCCGCAATCTTGCAGTCTTTTAGTCTTTCCGTTGTTCCACACTGCTGGCTGTAGTGCAGTTTTTTTAACAGGTCTCGCGACGGGCGCGAAGCTTGTTATGATGGATCGTTGGGATGCTAATGGCGCTATCGAGCTCATCGCGCGCGAGAAAATAACCAATTTTGGAGGCGTACCAGCCATGCATTGGGACATGCTCAATGCGCTTAAAACGCGAGATGATGATTTGTCGAGCATTGCTTCCTTATCCTGCGGTGGACAAGCCTTCCCACTAAGCTTGATAGAGGCATTGCGGGCGCAGTTTCCAAGCGCTGTTTTGGGGATGGGTTACGGTATGACAGAAACATGCGGCGCCGTTTCGCAAGCTAATGGCGATGTATTTTTGCAATTCCCGAGAAGCTCTGGGCAAATCTTACCAATGGTCAATGTTCGTATTGTGGGTGAGCAAGGCGAAGACATGGATACCGCGCAGGCGGGCGAGGTTTGGGTACGAGGCGCGACAGTTATGATGGGCTATTATGGTCGCCCCGAAGAAACAGCTGCGAGTTTTACCGATGGTTGGCTGCGCACAGGTGATATCGGATATATAGACGAAAATGGGTTTCTTTATATCGTCGACCGCAAAACCGATATGATTATTTCTGGCGGAGAAAATATTTATTGTGCTGAAGTAGAGCAAGCATTGAGTAAGCACCCGTTGACCAAACAGGTCGTGACATTTGGTATGCCGGATGAGCGCATGGGTGAGCGTCTCGTAGCTTGCGTTGAGGCATTAGATGACACGTTGGGGCGCGAGGATATATTGTCTTTTGCTCGCGAAACGCTTGCCGATTATAAAGTGCCATCAGATGTTTTAATCGTGACCGAAGCGCTTGAGCGAAATGCGATGGGCAAGGTTGAGAAACATAAGCTCCGCGATAAATATCAATCATATTTTACCAGAGAGGAAAACGCATAATGGCGCGTCCGCTAGATATTAAAGTTATAGATACGATGATGGGTATTCCAGTTCAGGAGGATCGTTCGGATTGGTATGCGAGTTTCAAGCCGCTCTTAAAAGATGCCGAGAGCCGCGAGATGTTTGAAATGCCAGCGCAATATATGTTCAAGGATATTCCGACGACGACTAATGTGACGGACTATATCGAGTGGACGATCGAGCAGATGGATAAGTTCAATATTGAACGCGCGATGATCGGCTTTAATGATGATGATACCAGCCGCCGGATTTATGAGAAACACCAAGACCGTTTTTTCTTCGATCTGCCATGTGATCCAAATAAGGGCATGGACGAAGTACGCCGTATTAAGCGCCTGCATGAAGAGTTTGGTGTTAAATCGGTCAGCGTATTTCCAGCAGGAACCTGCCCGCAAGTCGCCATAAATGATAAAGAAATGTATCCAATTTATGCGGCATGTGTCGAATTAGATATTCCTATCGTCCTAAATGTTGGTGTGCCGGGTCCGCGTATTCCAATGAATACGCAAAAGGTCGAGCACCTTGATGAAGTATGTTGGTTTTTTCCTGAACTAAAAGTTGTAATGCGGCATGGCGCAGAGCCTTGGGAAGATCTCGCTATTAAGTTGATGCTTAAATATCCTAACCTATATTATTCAACCAGTGCTTTTGCGCCTCGTCACTATCCTGAAGCGATTATAAAATATGCAAATACGCGCGGCGCAAACAAAATTATTTATGCGGGTTATTTTCCGATGGGCTTAACGCTTGATCGTATTTTTAGCGATATGGATCATGTTCCGCTTAAAGATGATGTGTGGGAAAAATTCCTGCGTACAAACGCAATTAACGTTTTCAAACTAGAGGTGTAACAATGACAGACGAAACACTCGATGCAAGAACACCGCCCGTCGCGGTTTGGCAATTATTGGAAAATTTAAAGGGTGAAGACCTCACGGCTTGGCGTATGGCCGAGGTTGAAAACCGCGGGTCCATTGAGGAGCGCAACTTAGATGGCTTGCCGTTACCTTTCGGCTGGTTTGTTGTCTCTTATGCAGATGACATTGCGGTGGGTGAAGTAAAGCCCTTACATTATTTCGATCAAAAGCTTGCTATGTGGCGCGGACAAGATGGTCAGGTGCGTATCATCGATGCTTATTGTAAACATTTAGGCGCGAATTTGGCTTATGGAGGCCGCGTGCAGGGTAATGATTTGGAATGCCCTTTTCATGCCTGGACATATAATGAAGAGGGCGCGGTTACGGGTGTTCCTTATGCAGAAAAAATTCCGCCTTCTGCTGCGCGCCCATGCGAACGCCAGTGGACAGTGGTTGAGCGTAATAAATTTATCTGGGTTTGGTATCACCCCAAGGGTGAAGCGCCAAAATGGGATGTCGATGCTTTTGCGGAAACAGAAGACCCCACTTGGACCGAATATGATCGGCACGAATGGATCGTTCATGGCCCCGTTCAGAACATGGCGGAAAATGGCGTTGATGCGGCGCATTTTAAATATATTCATGGGACGCAAAACCTGCCTGATTATGATTTTGACTTTGATGGTCACAGACGCACCGCTGTGGTGGAAGCCCGTATGGGCACACCAAAAGGTGAAGTCGACGGGACGATCTCATACGGGACAGTTGGCGCTGGCCAATCATGGACGCGTTTTACAGGCATTTCTGAAACACTTATGATTGCGGGTATCACCCCCATTTCGCGCGATAAAACACATGTGCGTTTTGCGTTTACCCAGCCCAAAGTAGAGGCTGAGGGACCTTCTGCTGGCGTTTCAAAGGCGATGCGCCGCGAAATTTGTAAACAGCTTGATCAAGACAAGGTTGTTTGGGATCGTCAGAAGTATATGCCGCGCCCCTCTATATGCGATGGCGATGGGCCTATCCTCGCCTTTAGAAGCTTCTTTGCTCAATTCTATGCCGAATGGCAGGAAGATGGCGGTGACGAAAAAGTGCGTAAGCTAAATATGAGCAGTGGCACTTAACTTTGATTGATCGCAAGGGAGCGCGAAATGTTTGATTTAAACGGTAAGATAATACTTATTACAGGCGCAGCGTCGGGCATTGGTAAAGCCTGTGCTGATCTGTGCAAAACAATGGGCGCAACAATCATTGCAACAGATTTGGCTTCCGATGAGGATATAGCAAAAGCGCTTGATCTTGGAAGTGATGATTTGGCTCTGTCTCTTAACGTAACAGATGAAGCCGGCATCGAAGCGTGTATGGCGCAAATTATGGACAAATATGGGCGCTTAGATGGCCTCATAAACTCTGCCGGTATTAATGGTCAGGGGCCTGCCCATCTTATCCCGCGTTCTGTTTGGGATAAGACAATTGAAGTGCAGCTAACGGGTACTTTCTTAATGTGTCAGAAAGCAGTGAATATTTTTCTGACACAAAAATCGGGCGCCATTGTGAATATTGCCTCTACCTATGGTTTGATCGGCGGGCCCGGCAACGTATCGTATAATACCGCCAAGGGCGGTGTCGTTCAGTTAACACGGTGCTTGGCAGCGGATTATGGTGCGGAGAACATTCGGGTGAACTGCGTTGGACCAGGCTATATTGAGACGCCGATGACGGTCATGCTTGATGATCTGCCTGAAATGCGTGAGAGATTTATCGATATGCATTTGTTAAAAAGACCTGGGGCGCCTGCAGAAGTTGCAAGTGCCGTGGTGTTCTTACTCTCCGATGCCGCGTCGTATATCACAGGCGCTGCTTTGCCGGTCGATGGCGGGTTTTCATCAGCAAAATTAATAATTTGAAGGAATTCGCAAGGCGGGTTAGGCTTCTGCGCATAATTCGTAACTGATTGGCATATACAACCGCATGAAGAAATACAATTTTAACGATCTTGATTTAAAAATTATTGAGATTTTGAAGCAAGATGGTCGGGCAAGTAACCAAAAGATTGCAACAGATCTTGGCGTAACAACATCGGTGGTGGCAACGCGTATTCGCAGAATGTCTGATGCCAAAGCGATGAAGATTATCGCTGTTTCTGATTTCAGTGCGTTTAACTATAATGTGCTCTTACCTATTGGTGTTGATGTTAAAGGACGGCGCGCGGTTGATGTGGCCAATGACCTTGCCGAACTTGAACGGGTAACCAGCGTGCAGTTAACAACAGGCAAACATGATATCGAGCTATTGGTAACATTAGAGGATATTGGTGAATTACCGGACTTGTTACTCAATCAGGTTTCTAAAGTTCGCGGCGTTCGCAGTCTCGACCCTGCCATTGCTGTTGATATTGTTAAATTCAAATTCGATGTGGCACCAATATGATACAGGGTAATGGCTCTAAAAAACCTGTAATAGATGATCTTGATCGTAATATCATGCGGCTTTTGGCCGAAGACGCGCGTTTAAGCAATCGAAATATAGCTCTAACTTTAGGGGTGACTGAGGGAACCGTGCGTGCACGCGTAAAGCGGCTCGAGCAAGATAATTATATTCGCATTACAGCGGTGACCAATATGGAATTGTTGGGGCGTCCCCAGCTTGCCTATATAGGTATTCATGCCGAACAGGATAAAATTAAACAGGTTGCCGATCAAATCGCCGAATTTGATGAAATTAACGGCGTTATCATTTTGTTGGGACGCTTTGATGTTTTAGCGATCGGCTTGTTCTCGGACCTTGAGCAATTGCACGCAATTGCCAGCGATAGAATTCTAGGTCTTAGTGGCGTGCGCCATGTTGAAACAACGATTGTTGTTGATATTGCAAAATATAATAATCGCTTGGCAAAAATCATGCCGTCGGATTCTGATTACAACCTTGAATATCGTTAAGCCGGCGTTACGTATTCCGTTTTGTTGTGTGGGATGTGATATGTTGAGCCGCACGGCGACCTGCATATAATCCATCTCCAATCGATAATCCGCTTATATAGTTTTGCGCGCAAATTCCGAGTGCTGATCTACCTGCAGCATATAAGCCATCTATAACGCGGCCATCTGTTTTGAGAACCTGGCCCGTCTGTTGGTTAAGGTTTAGTCCTCCCAATGTCATCACGGGGCATGGGAATAAGCGCGCGGCTATACCAATGTCGATCGCATAAAAGGCACCATTAGATAAGTCGCCGATATCCTCGCCGGCTTTCCCAAATGCGTCTGGAGACTTTGCCTGATATTGAGCGCAATAGTCTTGCCACGTCTTTGCGAGAGCTGCTGGGCGCAGCCCAATTTTTTCGGCTAATTTTTCGATGGTTTTAGCTTTTTTACTGCCAAACCAAATATTAAGTCTTGCCAAGTCGCGTTGGAATGATAGTGCCTGCCCTTTAGACACTTCTTTTAATGCGTGGCGGATGAGCTGTTTGTTCAAGATAAGCCATGCCTTACCATCTTGATCTTCAGCAATAGCACTGCCCAAATGGGCGCCATAGACCATTTCATTGATAAAGCGGTTTCCTGATTCATTGACAATCATGCCGCGCGCAAAGCTCAATGGTGGGTTAATAAATCGCCACGCTGTTCCGCGGTTCATGTTGACGCTGTCGGCTCCCACAGATAACCCAAGCTCGATACCCGCGCCATTATCACCTTCTGTGCCGAGGGCATAACCTGAAACATAGTTTGGCGCATAATGCGCCATCATCTTGCGGTTAAATGAGAACCCACCGGCGCATATAATCACACCGTTTTTTGCTTCGATTGTGATAGCCTCACGTTGCTGCTCGAGTGCCTTTGCCGCTTTCAGTTTTTTTTGTGCGCGGCGATAGAAGTATTTCCCGCCAGGCAAAATGGGTGGCCACAGTGACATAAGCCTCTCAGCCTCTTGCCTTAGTTTCGCGTATTGAGTGCTTTGTGCCTGAGTCTTGAACTTTTGTGCTTGTAACCCTGATACGCGCTTACCATCAAACACAAGCTGGGTTGCGGGGGTAAAAGCGAATATGTCGACACCAATGTTTTCAGCATGGGCGCGCAGGGGATCAATGATCGACCCACCGAGATTAATAGCTTTCTTGCCTTGTTCGATGGGTACCCAACCGCGGTGACCACGTGCAGCAGGTTCTGCGTGTTGCATATAATTCGGGAGCAATGAGTTATCGCTATGATATAGAAAATACTCGGGCGCTGGGTATGAGGTCTTCTTTTTAAAGACAGTATCACCGAAAACGACGCCGCGTGCAGTCAGCCAGTCAATCATTTTGGGGCTGGTTTCGCAAAAGTCTCGTAAGTGTTTATCTTCAATCAGACCACCAACTTCTTGGCGCAAATAAGCAAACATATTATCGACCGTGTCCTCAACGCCTGTTTTCTTTTGGACGCTCGTGCCGCCGCCTGCGTAAACGACACCGCCGCTTGCTTTGCTAGCGCCACCGCCCGCGAAGCGGTCAATAATGAGAACCTGTTGTCCAGCCTCGCGCGCCTCAATAGCAGCGCTAATACCTGCTGCCCCCAGCCCAATAATGACCACATCATAACTTAGATGCCATGAAGGTGGCGGGCTGATCGGTGCTTCAATATTAGAAAAATACGCTTGGGTTTTCATAATTTTCCTCATGCATCAAAAGAAAGGGGCCGAATTTACGCATTTCAACATTTTTGGGGTGTATTTCGAGCAAAAAGCGTAAAATTTAGATCAAAATATTGCGCATTCTGTTTGTTGTGATAAATTTAGTTTATCTTTTGGAGGGAATTATGACAAGCAATAATATAGCACTGGTGACCGGCGCAACGCGTGGCGCAGGTAAGGGCATTGCAATTGGTCTGGCTGAAAAAGGCATGACTGTCTATGTGACTGGGCGCAGCACCCAAGTTGGCACTGCTTTTGGGTGGGATGGTACGGCGCTGCCGGGGTCTGTTCAAGATACGGTCGATGAAATTAATGCAGCTGGTGGCACTGGCATTGGAGTTGTTTGTGATCATGCAAATGATGCCGAAGTAGAGGCTTTAT